>ERZ795044.2-NODE-2-length-241933-cov-38.627457_pt1 | contig 241933 bp, 198 predicted proteins | sample MGYA00375128_ERZ795044 | MGnify/ENA primary metagenome ERZ795044 (study PRJEB30173, sample SAMN05720213) | anaerobic digester metagenome | isolation source: active sludge of municipal wastewater-treating anaerobic digesters | place: USA | collected 2014-12-22 ...
GCCCCAACCCCTGATCGCTCCTGCAACCGGCACCTATACCGTGAACCTTTACGACGACTATGGTGATGGCTGGGACACCAGCCTACTGAGTGTGTATGTGAATGGAGCCATCGTTCTGGAGAACATCACACTTGCCACTGGCGCTGGTCCTGAAGCTTACACTTTCACCGCCAATACCGGCGACGAGGTCTGCACCGTTTTCAAGGCTGGCGCTTGGCCTGGTGAAAACTGGTATGAGATTCTCGATCCGGACAGTGTTGTCATCGCCACCGATGGCCCCAATCCTCAGGGAATCGGATTCATCCCAGAGGAGATCCTGTATGAGCCTACCTGGGGAACCCCGGATTATGAGTTCAACGTGACTTGCACCACCTCCTATTATATGGACGCATGGGATACATGGGAGGTTTACAAGTTCGAAGCTGTCCTTCCCCAAGAAGTGGTACTGGAAAATGGCTGGTTCTCAGCCCAGATCGACGTTGACAGCGGAGCCTCCAATCTGTTCCTCTTTGCCCCCGGTACAGGCCTTGACCAGTTCTCCATCCAGCACGTTTACGCGAAGAGCCGTCTCGATAAAGAAATCCAAAAGAAGCTGATGATGGTTTCTTCCGGCAACTACCGTGACCCAATAGCGAACGATATAGCCTTCACCCTCTACAAAGAGGATGTTCCGGCCCCACAACTCACTTTCATTCTTAATCCTCCCACCCCTGGTGTGCCGGTTTACTTGAATGGTGAGCTCCTTGGCTATACTGATGAAAATGGCGAATTCACCTGCCCTCTCCCTCAAGGTGAAGGACCCTTTGTTTATACCTTCGGAGCACCTGAGGATGGATGGGATAGTTGGCAATTCAGTCCTCAGGATGACAATGAGATAATAATAGATCAGAATCCGACGCATACCCCTGTGGAACTGAGCAGCTTCACCGCCACCGTGAACGCGGTCAACAATGTTGAATTGACTTGGGTGAGCCAGTCTGAACACCACATGAACGGCTACCGCGTTTACCGCAACACCTCAGACCAGCAGGACAGCTCCATCCTCATCACCCCGATCCTGATCCCGGCCACCAACACCAGCACCGCCCAAACCTACAGCATCACCGACAACAGCGTCGAAATCGGCGATACCTACTACTACTGGTTGGAAGCCGTCGATTACCTGAGCAGTGGTTTCCACGGCCCCGTTAGCGTTACCGTGGAAGGAAGCGTGCCTCAGGTGCTTCCAGAGATCACTTCGCTGAAAAACGCCTACCCCAACCCCTTCAAGCTGGGTAGCAGCACCACCATCGAAGTGGACGTCAAGGCCGGTGAAACCGGAACCCTCAGCATCTACAACCTTAGTGGCCAACTCGTGCGCTCCTTTACAGTGAATGAAGGCGCCCACAGCCTCGGCTGGAACGGCAGAGACAGCAAGGGTGCCGTCTGCGGAAGCGGAATCTATTTCTACAAACTCAGCACCGCCTCCTGCAACCAGTCAAGAAAGATGGTCATCATCAAATAAACCTATCTTGGTTCACAAATCCCGGAGCTAACGCTCCGGGATTTTTTGTGCCCCAAAATCCCCGTCGCTAAGACAAAAACCTTCCCAGGCCATTGGAATTCCACGACTTAATAAGTCAAGACACATCCTAAAAAACCAGCCTGGGAGAGGATATAAACCTGACTTAACAGCAGGCTGGCAGAAATCTTGAGTTTAGGCTTGAAAATTGTATGTGGAGGGATAGAATTACATTTATGGAGAACAACTGAAATGCCCGAACGAAACTGGCTGACACTGATATTCCTGATAGTGGCTGTGGCGATGAGCCCCGTGCTCTTGAAAGCCGATCAGGCCTTGCCTGGTGACCAACTGCAAAACTATGGCCGCTTCACTGAAACACCGCCTCCAGAAGGCTCCGTTCGCCCCATTGCTGAATTTGAGCCAGCCTCCCATGTGATGATCCGCTGGCCTCTGGGCATACCGCTTTCGCTGGTGGCACAACTGGCCAACACAGCCAGGGTGATTTGCCTCGTTTCCTCAACCTCTGAGCAAAACTCTGCCACTTCCTCTTTCAACAACGCTGGAGTGAACATAGCCAAAGTGGATTTTATGACCGCAGCCACGGATTCATATTGGACCAGGGATTATGGCCCCTGGTTCATTTTTGACGGAAACGGCGATTACGGCGTAGTGGATTTCCGCTACAACCGCCCCCGACCCAACGACAACCTCATTCCGCAGGTTTTTGCCAACCAACTGGGACTTGATTACTATGGTATGAATCTCTACCAGACTGGCGGAAACTATATGTGCGACGGCATTGGCACAGCCGCTCAGACCACAATCGCTTATACCGAGAACCCCAGCCTCACACAAACCCAGGTTGCGCAGAAAATGCACGATTACCTTGGTATTGAAAACTTTCACGTATTGCCAGACCCCAATGACACATATATCAATCACATCGACTGCTGGGGCAAATTCCTTGCCCCGGACAAAGTGTTGATCCGCAGTGTGCCTTCCAACCATGCTCAGCATGATGAAATCGAGCAAACCGCCGCGTTTTTTGCCTCCACCAACTGCGCCTGGGGCTATCCATACCGGGTTTACAGGGTGAACACACCTCAAAACCAACCTTATACAAACTCCCTGATCCTGAACAAAAGGGTGTTCGTGCCGATCATGAACAGCACCTATGACGCTGCTGCGCTGCAAGTTTACCAAAACGCCATGCCCGGATATGAGATCATAGGTGTAACCGGCTCTGGATACACTCCTTGGGAATCAACTGATGCCCTGCACTGCCGCACCCACGAAATTCCGGACCAGCACATGCTGGAGATACGGCACCAACCCTTGCATGGCCAATATGAGGTCAACTCAGCTTGGGAATTCAACGCAGAACTGATTGCGCACAGCGGCCAGGCACTGATCACGGATTCCCTATTTGTTGCCTACAAGGTTAACCAGGGTATCTGGCAGACAGCGCTGTTGGCTTACAGCTCAGGAAACGGTTACGGGGCCACGCTTTCAGGATTCGCGCCCGGAGATACCATCCGTTACTACCTCCACGCTGCTGACCAATCCGGCCGAGCTGCCGACCATCCTTTGTTCGCGGCTCTGGACCCCCATGTTTTTGTGATCACTGGAGACACCGAAGCCCCAGTCATACTGCATAATCCGCCTACATCAATCGCCAATGGCAATCACATCTTCTCCGTTACAGTTTCTGACAACGTTTCGGTTAGTGCTGTTTGTCTCCGCTACAAGACCGACGACGGTCCAATCACGGAAATCCCCATGTTGACTGATCCCGAAGGCCCGCCCAATTACTGGTGGGCAGAGGCAAATCTTCAGTTCGAGGCTGGGAGTGAGTTTTTTCATTACCAGATAGAAGCCAGGGACGGCGCCAACCCTGCAAATATTGCTACCTACCCCTTCCCCGGTGAATGGCTGAATATCCCTATCGACCTAGTGAGCATATCTGACGATAATATCCCTCAACCTGAACATTATTCATTATGGACATATCCAAACCCATATCATATTGGTTCAACTGCCTATCTAACAATAGAATGCAAGGATGTGGTAAATTATACACCCATGTTGAATATATTCAACAGCAGAGGTCAGCTCGTTTATAACGAATCCGGGCCCGTTTCCTCTACTGATGGGGTTAAGTTTCTTTGGGACGGCTTGGACATGTGGGGAAGAAAAACGGCGCCAGGTATATATTTTATTAGAGTTGACGCTGACGCTATTACACTGTCCTGCAAGGTCTTGATCATGGAATAAGGCGCTGTGGAATTTAATCCACAGCACAAAAACGCAAAAAAACGAAAAAAAAGCTTGACAGAATAACCGATATTCCTATTAATGAAGCCAGCCTACAGACCCTACATAGAATGCCCTCCGAGCAGTGGGGATACCGCCCGGTATTCCCCACTGTATTTTTTTACGCCTGATTTGGAGAGAAAATGAAACCTATCTTTCTGACCCTGGCCGTTATCCTTTTTTCTTTCCCCTTCTTTGCCGGTCAGCGCATGGTGGCCCGCATAGACTTTCCTTCCCCCGTCACCTTGGATCGTTTTGTGAACGAGGGAGCTGACATCGCTGCCTACAAACCCTGCGTCTGGCTGGACCTCGTGCTCTCCCAAAGCCAGTTTGACCTTTTGCGCGCAAGCGGACCGAACGGCCATTTTATCACGCACAAGTTGGCCAGGATAAGGTAACTGGCCCTCTTTCAAATCAGGCAGGTATGTCTCAGGGACTGAATATGATAGAGAGGCTGTGAAGTGGCCAGCAGCCCCGCGGAAAAGCGAAGCGATGCCATCTGGCCATTAAGGCCCTTTCCCAGGTCCCTGTTGCGCCTCCCGCATAATGCCCGCATTTAATGCGAGAATCATCCGGGGGGCGTGCGGGCACGATGTTCGCAAGCGCTAAGGGCGTGGTAGCAATCCTTTCGCTTCTCCGCATAATCCAATAAAGCACAAACTAAATGATGTTTCAAGATGTTGACCCGTGCCCGCTGAATTTGGCAGTATTCACAGCTTTCCCTCCTTTCCGATTGTTTTTGCTGGACAATATAAGCGTCGGTAGAAATGTGTGAACTGATCTGTTTCCCGTGAGAGTTTTGTCTGCCACGGAAAACAGCGAGGCTGGAACGAAAGTTGCATTGATTGGCTTGTAATGAAGCTGCAACTATCGTCTCATACCAGCCTGAAATTGATACTAAATGAGGAAAGATGACTGTTTTGATCATTGCGACGGTGCTCATGATCGCCTTCTGGACCCATGAATACTGGAGGCACCAGCGCAACGTGAAAGCAATCCCTTTAAGGATCCATGTAAACGGTACCAGGGGAAAATCAAGTGTGACCCGTCTTATAGCTGCCGGCCTGCGCGCCGGAGGCAAATGCACTGTGGCCAAGATCACAGGCACCCTGCCTCGCGTGGTGCTTCCAGATGGCAGGGAGGCTGCGATCGTCCGTCTGATGGGCGCCAACATCATCGAACAGAAATACATTTTCCGCTATGCCGTTAGAGAAAAGCCGGACGCCATCGTGATTGAATGCATGGCCGTGAATCCTGTTTTCCAGTGGATTACCGAACGCAAGTTCGTACGCAGCACCATCAGCGTTATCACAAACTGCCGCGCCGACCATCTGGACCTGATGGGTTCCACAGAACAAAGCGTGGCGATGTGCCTCAGCAACACCATCCCCACTGGCGGCATCTGCTATACGGCGGAAAACTCCCACTTTGGCCTGCTGAAAAAGGTTGCCCAAAAACGCAATTGCCAAATTCATAAAGTGCGCCCTGTGGATGTGACCACCCAGGAACTGGCTCAATTCCGCTATATCGAGCACGCGGAAAACGTTCAGCTCGCCCTGGCCGTCTGCGCCGAAGCCGGTGTATCCAGGGAAGTGGCGCTACGCGGCATGCAGAGCGCCAACCCCGACCCAGGCGCCCTGCGCAAATACGTGATTCGGGAAGGACGCAAACGCATCACTTTCTACAATGTTTTTGCCGCCAACGATCCCGAATCCACCGCCAAAGTGATCAACATGGTTACTGGCCATCTCACGGACGTGATCAAGATCATCATCCTGAACACCCGTGCTGACCGGATTTTTCGCTCGCACCAGTTGGTGGACGCTGTGAACAAGCTGGACTATTCGTATCTGCTGCTCACCGGCGAAATCTGCGACAAGGTGGAAGCTTACGCCTTGCAAGCCGGGTTTCCCCAAAAAAAGCTTTTCACCCTCGGCGAACCTCAGCCTGAGGAAGTCTATCGCAAAGTGGTGGAGCTCACTGACAGCGAATCCCACGTTCTGGGAATCGGCAACATTGCTGGCAGCAAACAGTATGGCGCGCAGATCGTTGCGCATTTCAAACATAAATCGAGAAAGCAAAATGAGGAATTAAAGTGGTTGAAGCAGTAATTCAGGCCGCGGTTGGCCTTGGCGTTATCATCAGCCTGATCTTCAGCGAGATGCTGGGCGCCTCCGCCGGAGGGATAGTCGTGCCTGGCTATCTGGCCCTCTATCTGGACAAGCCCATGCAGATCGTGGGCACCCTGGCCGTGAGTTTGCTCACCTGGGGCATCATCAGGATAATCTCCCAATTCACGCTGATGTTTGGTAAACGCCGCATGGTCCTGAGCATCCTGATCGGATTCATCCTCGGCTGGGCCACCCGGCTGCTTGTGATTCATAATGTCACCGTATATACATTTCAGATGCAATCCATCGGCTACATCGTTCCCGGCCTCATCGCCAACTGGTTCGAGCGCCAGGGTTTCTTTAAAACCATCGCCACAATGGGCATCGCGGCAATTGTTGTGCGCCTCGCCCTGATGGTGATTTTCAACGGGGAGGTCTGATCATGTACCGCCCCTCACTCAAATCCGGCTGGTCGCTAATCCTGCTCTTCGCACTGAGCCTCATCCTCTTTCTCATCGCCCATTTCAGCTATGTGACCATCAAGGCTGACTACTATGAACAAAAGGTGGAGGCCGCTCAGACCATGTCCGCCTTCATAGACAGCCTGAAAGCTGAACAGCAAAGACTCGGCATCCCCTTCGACCCCATCAACGACCCTTTCCAAACCGGACTGATCGGCATCGCGCGCAGCACCATCACCACGGACCGTGGCTTGCTTTCAGACAAACAAGCCGCCATCAATCCCAACCTGGCTGCGGTCTTTGTGGAAGAGTTTTCCCGTCAGGGCCTCAAAGCTGGCGATCCTGTGGCTGTTGCCATCACCGGCTCAAACCCCGGCGCGAACCTGGCCCTTTATGCCGCGCTGAAAACGATGAAGCTGGAACCCGCCATCATTGTGGCCCTCTCTTCCGCTTCCTACGGCGCCAATCGAGAAGAGTACACCTGGCTTGACATGGAAGCCATTCTCAAAAAGAAAGGCCTGATTGATTTCAGCAGCCAGTACGCCTCACTTGGCGGCAAGGATGACCTTGGCATAGGGCTTTCAGACCCTGGTATCAAAGCTTTGTTCGATGCCATGTCCCGAACCGGGACTGCCCAGCTCATCGGCGCCATCCTGGCAGACAACGTCAAAGCCCGCGAAAGCGCTTACAACCAGTTGCTGCCGGAGGGACAACGCTACCGCCTGTTCGTGAACATCGGCCGCGGCCTGGCCAACGTGGGCAGCATCCCAAACGCCAATCAGATCCGGGAAGGCCTTAACCCCAAGCTGGCTGAAGAGCAATTCGATCCCGAGGGCGTGATGATGGTCATGGCCCGCGAAGGCGTTCCGGTCTTCAGCATGCAGCATCCCCGGCGCTGGATTCGCCGCTACAAGCTGGAAGACGCCTCAGAACATATGCCGGAGCCAGGTGTCGGCCCCGCTTTCAGCCAGAAAAAACACAATGTCACCGTGGCTTCCATCTGCCTTGCCCTGCTCGTAGCTGCCATTGTGGCGGTTATTGTCCTGGACCGGCATGACCGCAATTTCATGGCCAACATCGTGGACCCAGATGAAGAATTATGATTTTGGAGCATAAATGTTCAAACGCCTGATCCTTGCCTTTTTTTGTCTCGCGGCACTTTCCGCTCTGGCAGCGAAGGTCAAGCCCCTCAGTTTCACAGACCCCGGCAACCGCCGTTTGCTTAAAACGGATGCCGGAAACCACTGGTACTACCGTTCCCTGCCGGAAAGATCAATGACCTTGGGAGTTGAGGGAATTTCCGCCATTCAGCTGCGTTCCTTCGGTCTGGACAACCTGCGCAAACCTCAGGTCACCACAATCATCGGTAAGGAGAAAAAAACTTGGGACCTAAGCCTGGAGCAGCGTCTCAACGGCTATTACATCTACCGCGAACTCAGCATCCCCATCCCCGCCGGAACTAAAAGCATCGAAATCCTTTGTTATGAGCGAAGTATCTATTTCCGAGCTTTCCATACCGTTAAAACCGCACCCAAGCCCAAGCCCGCAAAACCAGCCAACCTTGCCATCAAGGCCCACGGCGGCGTGATCACGGTCAGCCACAACGGCACGGACAGCCCTTATTACGTTTTCAACTCTTCCCAAGGGATGAAATTCACCCTCAACAACGGCCGCTCTGCCAACCTCTATGTGCGAGCCAGATTGCTGGACCGCAGCCTGCCGGCTTTTCAAATCTACCGCAACGGTGTTCTTCTGGATACCAAGGAATTCACTTTGCGCCGGAGCACCAAATACAAAGCTGTGGGTGTGGAACACCTCACGACAGGCATGAAAATCGAACTTGCGGGGCAAAGCGGGCCTGCTGATTATGAACTGCGCGCCGTGAGCGACCACATGTTTTTCGCCCGGCCGGTGCTGCGCAAGGCCAATTGAGGAACAGCATGACCGAACCACGCAAACATGTACATCCCGAACCCTCCTCCGATCCCGGAATAGAACCCTCAGCTAACAAGGACCGGCAGCCGGATCATAATACACGCCAACCAGTTAAACCGCCGGTGAAACCACCCCGCAACATCGTTCCTATCATCATGGGTTTGACTATCTTACTGCTCCTGATGCCCCAGCCTCTCTCCGCGCAACTCGACATCGGCGTCTCTATGAGCACCACATACTCCGATAATGTGTTCCAACTCTCCGAATATGACATCACCCGCTGGGACCATAGCCATCCCAACCTCGAATACGCTAACACAACCGACGACCTCAATCTCGGTGTCCGTTTCGATCTGGCTTACCCTCTCCGCTACCAATGGTGGAAATTCATTCCCTCCGTTACCGCCACCGTTTCCCAAAACATATTCAACCCAAACAAACAACGCCAGGACGCACTTTTCCGCCTCCGCGTGGAACGGTATTACTGGAATTTCACCGCCCTCTACGGCTATTATCCTGAAAACTACGTGCGCAGCTACGTGGATACCGACGGCACCCAACACCTTGAACCATACAGCTATGCCCGCAACCTCTACCGCGGAGACCTTAATCTCAAACCCTTTAAAAAAACCACGCTTCAGTTCCACGGTCGCTACGAGCAATATTATTACAACCAGTTCTTCACTGAATTCGACTCCAACGCCACCACTCTCGGCATCGGTGCCCGTTACGCCTTTCCCACTTTCAGCCTGGGCGCCAACTACCGTTACCGGATTTACGACAACTACCGCCATGACGCAGAAGACGGCAGTTATAAAAGCAACCGCTACAGTGGCAACATCCGCCTCAAAAGCACTCCCCTAAACGATGAGAAACCAGCCAGCCCCACCTTTTATCCTGAACTCACCCTATCCTACGAGGAACGCTTTTTCCAATCCCAGGATCCCTGGTATGGAGGCCGCGCCGATTTTATCTACAACACCTCTGCCGCCCTCAATTTCGATTTTGGCCCTAGTTGGAATATAAAGCTTGACTACTCTCACGCCTACAGGAATGTAGAATCACCTGTGGAAGAAGTCTGCCGCGCCAGGGAATACAGCGAGAACAAGGTTTCTGCCACAGTTAAATACAGCTTTTAGGTGAGAACAATGGAATTCAGAAAAGAAAGCAACATCAAAAAGATCCGCGAACTCCTCGATCTTTCCGAGAACCACAAGATCGAGCTCCGCCATTACAAAAATCCCGTTCTGGTCTGGGCGGTGGCGGACGGCACAGCCTATTACACCATCTGGGAAGAGGAACTGCTGGAAAGATACGGCCTCGCCAACGTGGACGGCTGGGACTTCGAGGAAGACCTGCTCTTTTGTCCGGACTGGATGGAGGATGAAGACGGCTTCGATGATGACCTGGATGACGATGACGAAGATGACGCGGATCTAATCTGCAATTTCAAGATGCCACCCCCGAGTAAGAAATAACCCCGGAAGATTCTATGCGGGTCGCGGTTATTGGTGAAGCTCCAAGAGAAGGGCGTATTCAACAACCCGCTCCGTATTCAGCCTTGTCCAGTACAAAAACGTTGAAATGCCCATCACCGCCAGGTTTTCGCCACCCTTTACCACGATAAAGACCCCCGCCAAGCTATCCTCGAGCTGATGACCCGCGAACTGAAAGCCGAATGATACAGCTCATGTTCCAATATTGGTATACATTCCCAAACGCCCTTTCCACCATCACGGCACCGGGAAAAAGGCAGTCCCCCCTCTAATTGAAAATGAGCCAAGAAGATATGAAAACCCATTGCCGGGCTACTCAAATCCGGAGATCAGCAAGCTCGGTGAAGAAAAAAGATTGACAAGCAAACGCAGTGAGAACAATGTGACTCAAATTGAATATCCGGGAACACAAGGATTGGCAATGGGCGAGCCTGAAAGGCTCACCAAAGCAGCCTTTCCCGGCATTATCCGCCCGGATCGCAAAGAGAGAAATAACACTTGTCTCCGGCCTCATAAGCTGGGCAAGCTAATTATTAGAAAGGAGAAATAATGAAGATCAGAACCGCATTGATGACAGTCGCCTTGGTGGCGATGCTCGTACTCAGCGCCTGCGCGCTGAAAGAGAAAGCCTTGGAATTGAGCAACGTTCCCGTGATGGGCAACGGAGCCGATTTCGTGAAAGTGGTCGATGGCAGCTATATGCTCAAACCAGTGGATGGCGGCCTGGAAATGACCATCAACGTTGAACTGCTGAAGCAGCTGGAAGGAATCGTTCCGGACAGCCTTACGATCGACAACATCGGAAACTGGACCATCTCATTCAAGAACGCCGCAGGCGAAGCTGTGATGGGTATGGAATCCGTCCCCCTCAAGGAAGAGCACAAGGCTGAGATCGTTGCCCTGATGCAAGGCTTGATCAGCGACAAGAAGGATCTCACCTTCATGCAGATGATCGAAGACAAAGCCGAAGTGAAACGCATCCTCGGCGAAGTGAACTCCATCGAGCTCAACACCGAGTTTGTCTATCCTGAAGTTGCCATGATGCCTCCGACTGAAGTTGTCGAAACCCCTGCCACCCCGGTGAAACCCGGCCAGAAACCGCCCGTCGTGCAGCCTCCGACTCCGCCCGCACCCCCTGCCCCGACCGTTTCTGATGCCAAGATCGATGACTTCGGCAAAGCCGTTGATCGTTACCTGGCCCTGAAAGCAAAGAATCCCACCACCCCCAGGGAAATGACCAGGCTCACACAGCTCAGAACCGAAGCTCAGAATCAATTGAACGCTCTCGCCGCCGAATTTGAAAACATGACCGGCGCGCAGAAAACCAAGTTCAACAACCTCAAAACGAAATTAGGCCAATAACTGATATCAGACTATCAAGACGAGACCCGGCTGATTTGGCCGGGTCTTTTTTTGACTTTGTTGCAACCTGATCAGGTAATTCGCTGGGTTCCAATTTCGAGATCATTGACTGCTGTAAAGCCTTGTTTATTATGTTTCATCTTCAAATATGGTGGTGAGTCAGATGGGGACGGTTTTCTATAGCATGGAGTGAAGTGGCTTGAGACTCCGCAAAGAAATGAAGTGACGCTGGTCTGGCCGTTAAGGCCCTGTCATGCGTCCCTGATGCGCCTCCCGTATGATACCCGCATTTGATGCGAGTATATGGCGGGCGGCGTGGGAGGGGAATGGTCGCGGGCGCTAAGGGCGTGACTGACAGGATATTGAGGTGGGTAAATACTTATGGCTCTATTTCAAATCAATTGGATGAGAGCGCTTAAACAGAAAGCAGCCCGGGAAACAAGAGGCGGAACCGAAATTCCGCCTCTTGATATCAGTGATAAATTGCCTGGATTAGAACCTCAGATGGGCATAAGCCTTGTTGGCTTCGGCCATCTTGTGGGTGTCCTCACGTTTCTTGATGGACGCGCCTTCTTTCTTGTAGGCGGCGATGAGCTCGGCGGCCAGTCGCTCGATCATGGTCTTTTCGCTGCGGGCGCGGGAATAGCTGATCAGCCAGCGGAAAGCCAGGGCTCGGCCGTTCTTTTCGTTCACTTCCAGAGGGATCTGGTAGTTCGATCCACCCACGCGGCGGGAAACGACTTTGACCATCGGGCGAACGTTTTCGAGGGCTGTTTTGAAGACTTCCAGCGGGGGCTGCTTGGTCTTTTCAGCGATAATGTCAAAGGCGCCATAGACGATTTGCTCGGCGATGCTCTTTTTACCTTGCTTCATCAGGCAGTTCATGAATTTGGAAACGATCACGTCGTTATATTTGGGATCCGGCAGAACTTCACGGACGACGGCTTTTTTCTTTCTTGGCATGGCTCATTCCTCCGTTTACTTCTTAGTCTTGGGACGTTTGGTCCCATATTTGGAACGTGAATTGACGCGTTTCTCGACTCCGGCGGAATCAAGAGCTCCGCGCACAATATGATAGCGAACGCCGGGGAGGTCTTTCACACGGCCCCCGCGAACCAGCACAATGCTGTGTTCCTGCAGGTTGTGGCCTTCTCCGCCGATATAAGCTGTAACTTCAAATCCGTTAACCAGACGGACACGGGCGACTTTGCGCAATGCCGAGTTCGGTTTTTTGGGCGTCGTCGTGTAAACACGAGTGCAAACTCCGCGCCTTTGCGGACATCCCATAAGCGCCCTGTTTTTCTTTTTACTCTCGATCTCGGTTCTGCCTTTTCGAATCAGTTGATTGATCGTTGGCACTGATTTACCTCCATGGTTTTGTATGTTTGGTTTTAGAAATTGTAGAAATCATCCGCTTCCTCATCCTGGCTGGAATGGGCAAAGCGATCAATGATCTGGGCGACAGTTTCACCATTGTTGACGGCTTCCTCGATCTGGGTGTTGTAGATTTTGGCTCCCGTCCCCACAGGGATACGATGGCCCAGAATGATGCTTTCCTTGAGGCCTTCGAGTTGGTCGACCCTGCCTTCGATGGCGGCTTTGGTGAGGACCTTGGTGGTTTCCTGGAAGGATGCTGCTGAGAGCCAGCTGTCGGTGAGAAGAGAGGTTTTGGTGATTCCGAGCAGCAACTGCTCAAATTGAGCAGGGGTCTTGCCGAACTGGATGATCTCGCGATTCTCTTTCTCAACCTTTATTTTGTCCACTATGTCGCCTTCAAGGAATGAGGTGCTGCCGCTGTCTGTGATGCGCACTTTTTTGAACATCTGGCGGATGATGATGCTGATATGCTTGTCATCGATCTTAACGCCCTGTTTACGATAGATTTCCTGCACTTCGTTAAGGATCATCTGTTGGGCTTCGATGATGCCTTTCACCAGCATGTCGTGAGGGTCGAAAGGACCATCGGAGAGGGCGTCGCCGCTTTCAACATGGTCACCTTGGTGAACGATGATGCGTTTCCCAGAGGGGATGGAGTATTTGCGGCCGGCCAGAGGCTGACCTTTTTTTACCATGTCGCCGTCGTTCACAATGCTTTCCTGTAGCGGCGGGATGGGCATTACTTTGCCGCAGAGCGGAGCTCCCACCTTCACGTTGTCATCGTTGTTCACAATGATCTGCAGGCTTTTGGGAATCTCATACACCACGGGTTGCTTGGAATTGCGCTTGGCGATGGAGATCAGCTTCTTCTTATCTTCCTCGATGATGGTTATCTTGCCGTCCTTTTCCGTGTAAACTGTCTTGTCGGTAAGGATGACGACTTGGTTCAAATACTCGTCGGACTGGACAAGAATCTTGCCTTCCACCGGCGCGAAGATGCCGTTGACAGGAGTCACGAAGATATCGCGTCCCGCCTTTTTCAGACCGCCGATGGTGACGATTCCCTCGATATCGGAGATTTTGGCTTTGTCCTTGGGCACGCGGGCCTCAAAGAGGTCCTGAACCCGGGGCAGGCCACCGGTGATGTCACGCTGTTTGATGGTCATACGGGATGTTTGGCCCAGGATGTCCCCGGTGTGCACAAAGCTGCCGTCCTCCACCCTGACCACCAAGCCTGCGGGCAGGGGAACCTGCACCGCGCTGCCATCTTCACTCACGATGCGGAACTGCGGTTGTTTCTTGCGGTCCTTGGATTCGATGATGGTGATGTCGCGGGAGAAGGTGATATCGTTGTATTCTTCACGGAAGGTGATGTCCTTGATGAAGTTTTCATAGTGGATAACACCTTTGGCCGTGGAAATGAGGGGGTTGTTGAATTGGTCCCAGCTGAGCAGCTTGGTGTTGAGGGCGATCTTTTGACCGTCGCGCACGTGCACCGTGGCCGCGTATTCAACCTTGTATTCTTCGAGGACCTTGTTTTCGTCATTCTCATCCATCACGAAGATACGGCCCAAATAGCTTACCGAAATCAGCTGGTTGTCGATGTTGGTGACAGTGTTCATCCTGTCGAATTTCACGATTCCGTCATGGTTGGAGACCACTTCCGCCATTTCTGTGGCAGTGGAGGCCGCCCCACCGATATGGAAGGTACGCAAAGTCAGCTGTGTTCCGGGTTCGCCGATGCTCTGGGCAGCGATAATCCCAACAGGATCGCCTATGGTCGCGGGTTTCTGGGTGGCTAGATTGCGTCCGTAGCATTTGGCGCAGACGCCACGCTCGGCTTCGCAAGTGAGAACGGAACGCACGTTTACGGATATGATACCGTGGTTCTGAATGGTGCGGGCCATCTTGTTGCTGATTTCCTGGCCGCTATGGACCAGAATCTTGCCAGTAACGGGATCGACTACGTCGTCAACCGCTGTGCGGCCTTGGATCCGGTCAGACAGAGTGGTAACCACTTCGTTACCTTCTTTGAGCACGCTCATGTTCACACCGCGAACAGTTCCGCAATCTTCAATGGTGATAATGGAGTTTTGGGCCACATCCACCAGACGGCGGGTAAGATAACCGGCGTCGGCTGTTTTCAGGGCTGTATCAGCCAGTCCTTTGCGGGCTCCGTGAGTTGAAACGAAGTATTCCAGCACGGTCAGACCATCCCGGAAGTTTGATTTGATCGGGGTTTCGATAACGTCAGCACCGCCGGTTGAGCCGATCTTGGAAGGCTTGTCCATCAGTCCGCGCATACCGCCAAGCTGTTTGATCTGGTCTTTGCTGCCACGGGCACCGGACTTGAACATCATGTAAATGGAGTTGAGTCCGTTCCTGCTTTTGGAAAGGTCTTCCATCATTTCATCAGTAACCCGGACGGTGGTCTTCTTCCACAGGTCCACGATACGGCCATAGCGTTCGCTTTCTGTGATACCGCCCTTTTGGTGGAGGTCGAAGACCTTTTTCACGTCTTCCTCAGATTCCCCGATGATCTCATCTTTGCGTTTGGGAACCACAATGTCGCTGAAGCTGAAGGTAACGCCAGCCCGGGTGGCATAGCCAAAACCGATCTCTTTGAGTTGATCCAGGAACTGGGCTGTGCGCCACTGTCCCACAGCGTCAAAACAAAGCATGGCCAGGTCGTTTAGTTTGCCTTTATCGTAAGTGATATTCTGGAAACCAACCTCGCGCGGGATCACCTGGTTGAATATCACGCGACCCACGGTTGTGACGATGAAATTCCCATCCACTTTCACGCGGATCCAAGTATGCAGGTCCAAATTGCGGGCGCCGATCACTTCTCCTTTGACGGAGTAGTTTTGTTCCTCGGATTCGTAAGCGGCGATCACTTCGTCCGTGCTGTAGAAATGACGCAGGGTGGTGATATCCTTGGGCTGGGGAAATTCCTCAACGGTAAGGTAGTAGCAGCCTAAAACTATATCCTGGTTGGCAGCCATAGCCAGCCTGCCGTTTGAAGGCAGGAGAAGGTTTCGGGTGGAAAGCATCAGCACCCTGGCCTCGATCTGCGCCTCGTGCGAAAGAGGCACATAAACACCCATCTGGTCACCATCGAAGTCAGCATTGAAGGGAACGCAGACCATGGGATGCAGTTGAATGGCCTTGTTGTCTGTAAGTACGGGCATGAAAGCCTGGATACCCAAGCGGTGCAGGGTGGGCGCGCGGTTCAGCAGTACAGGATAGTCACGTATCACTTCTTCCAGGATGGACCAGATTTCCGGCTGTTTCTTCTCGATGAGCTTCTTGGCGTTCTTAACCTTGTCCACTTCGCCCATTTTTTGCAGGCGCTCGATCAGATAAGGTTTGAAGAGTTCCACTGCCATGTCTTTGGGAAGTCCGCACTGGTAGAGCTTCAGTTCGGGGCCGACTGTGATCACAGAACGGCCTGAATAGTCAACGCGTTTGCCCAGCAAATTCTGACGGAAACGGCCCTGTTTTCCTTTTAACTGGTCAGTGAGGGATTTCAGGGGCCGGTTGCCTCTGCCCCTCACTGGGCGCGGTTTGCGGGAATTGTCGATCAGGGCGTCCACCGCTTCCTGAAGCATGCGTTTTTCGTTTCGCAGGATGACCTCGGGGGCACGGATGTCCAGAAGCTGTTTAAGCCGGTTATTGCGCGTGATCACGCGTCGGTAGAGGTCATTGAAATCCGCGGTGGCAAAGCGTCCACCTTCCAGGGGCACCAATGGCCTCAGGGTAGGCGGCAATACTGGCAAAGCCTGCATTATCATGTCTTCGGGCTGATTGCCGGATTTGATGAAAGCGTCCACGATCTTGAGCTTGTTGATCAGCTTTTGCTTGTGCAGGGTTGCCTTCTCCATTTTCAGCCGGGAGCGGATGTTCAGGGCTTCATTATGCAGGTCGATCCGGGCAAGAAGTTCCCGAATGGCCTCGGCGCCCATCATTGCGATGAAATTGTCCCCCACCTTGTCCCTGATCTCATAGTATTCGTCAACTTCGATCAGTTCGTACTTTTCGTAGGGGCTGTCACCCGGGTCGATAACTATGAAGGATTCGTAATAAAGGATACGTTCCAAGTCTTTGACCGTCATGTCCAGCAGTGTGCCGATCTTGCTGGGCGCGCTTTTCACGAACCAGATGTGGGCAATTGGCACAGCCAACGCGATGTGGCCCATGCGGGTACGGCGCACGCGTGATGTGGTCACCAGCACGTTGCAGCGGTCGCAGACCGTGTTTTGGAAGCGTTTTTTCTTGTATTTGCCGCAGGCGCATTCGTAATCCCTTTCTGGGCCGAAGATCCTTTCGCAGAAAAGGCCGTCCTTCTCGGGTTTAAGGGTGCGGTAGTTGAGAGTGTCTGGTTTTGTTATCTCTCCGTGCGACCATTCGTTTATAATCGTTTCCGGTGATGCTAGCTTGATGCGCACAGAATCGTATTCGTTGGGGCGGATTTCACGTCGGGTGTCTTTTAACATCTTTACCTCACTTCGCCCTTTTCATTGTCTTTAAGGAATTCGATATCGAATCCCAGTGACTTGAGCTCGCTGATGAGCACGTTGAATGATTCCGGAATGCCTGGAGGGGGTGGGTTCTCACCTCTTGTGATGGCTTTGAAGGCGTTGTTGCGCCCATCCACATCATCGCTCTTAATGGTGAGCATTTCTTCCAGCAGATGCGCGGCCCCGTATGCTTCCAGAGCCCAGACTTCCATTTCTCCCAAACGCTGTCCGCCGTGCTGGGCTTTCCCACCCAGAGGCTGCTGCGTGATCAGGGAGTAAGGTCCGGTAGAGCGAGCGTGCATCTTATCCGCCACCAAGTGGTTGAGTTTCATCATATAAATGATACCCACTGTTACACGTTCCTTGAAAGGTTCACCGTTTTTCCCGTCGTAGAGGACCTGTTTTCCGTCGGTGGGCAATCCAGCCTCTTGCAGCGCGGATTCTATTTCTTCCACTGAAGCGCCGTCGAAAATCGGGGTTTCCACCTCAAAGCCCAAAGTCTGCGCGGCCATGCCCAGATGGGTTTCCATGATTTGGCCGATGTTCATGCGGCTGGGAACGCCCAGAGGGTTAAGAACGATATCCACTGGTGTTCCATCTTCCAGAAACGGCATATCTTCGATTGGGGCCACGATGGAGATCACGCCCTTGTTTCCATGGCGTCCTGCCATCTTGTCCCCAACCTCGATTTTGCGTTTCTTGGCCACGTAGACCTTCACCATCTTGCGAACGCCGTATTGCAGTTCGTCACCGTGTTTGATGCGTTCGCGGGACTTGCGATAAATGTTCTCGCTCTGTTCCAGTGATTGCTTGATTTTGAGAATGATGTCGCTGTATATCTGTTCGTTCTTCTCGGTATCCTGAACCAGATGAGCGTCCAAGTCCAATTTTTTAAAGTTGATCCGGGCTATATCCGCTTTGGTGATCTTTTTGCCAGGGGCTATAAAATAGACATTTGTCTTTTCATCCCAGATGGTTTGGGCAACTTGGCCCAGAAGGGCTGCGGAGAGCTTTTCTTCCTTGAATTCCTCCACCTTTCTGCGGCGCAGGTTCAGGTCGCTTTTCAGCTTGTTGTATTTTTCGTCCTTGTCCTCTTCCTGTTCCATGCCCTCTTCCAGCCGGGAAAACATTTTCACGTCAATCACCACGCCTTCCATGCCGGGTTTGGCCTTGAGCGAGCTGTTGGTGAAATCACCAGCCCGGTCTCCGAAAAGGGCACGCATCAGATTTTCCTCCGGGGAAGGATCGATCTCGATGCTCTTGGGAGTAACCTTGCCCACAATGATATCGCCGGCCTGGATCACTGATCCCACGCGGACTATACCGGTTTTGTCCAGATTGCGCAAAGCATGGGCGGGAACGTTGGGTATGTCGTAGGCCAGTTCTTCGCGCCCATTCTTCACGTTGCGCACCAGCACTTCCATCTCTTCAATGTAGATAGATGTGAGAGTATCCTCACGGGCCACCTTTTCGCTGAGAATGATGGCATCCTCATAGTTGTAACCGTACCAAGGCATGAAAGCCACAAGCAGATTGGTGCCCAAGGCCAGGCGATTGTCTTCGACGCAGCCACCGTCCGAGATTGGCTGGCCCTTGCGGACCTTGTCGCCAATCCGAACAACAGGACGCTGATTGTTGCAGGTATCCTGGTTTGTGCGCACGAATTTCTTGAGCTCGATGCGGTTTCCCGTGCTCAGATAGTAAGCCTCGTCCGTTTCGCTGGTAGGCTTGATCTCCACATAGGCGGAGGTGACGTTGGTTACTGTACCGTCGTAGGGTGCCACGGCAATGTTGGAAGTGTCCATGGTGGCAATCTTTTCCATGCCAGTGCCCACAACCGGAGCTTTGGGATTGATCAGCGGAACAGCCTGACGTTGCATGTTCGAACCCATCAGGGCGCGGTTGGCATCGTCATGCTCGAGGAAAGGGATCATTGCCGCAGAAACGGAAACCATCTGTTGCGGGGAAACATCCATGTAATGCAGCTGTTTTGGATCCGCCAGGATGAAATCGCCCTTGTCGCGGGCGAAAACCGCCTCGTCGATGATCCTGCGATTATCATCCAAAGTCACATTGCATTGGCCAATGATGTATTTCTCTTCCTGAGCTGAGTCCAAGTATTCATACTCGTTTGTCACCACCCCATCCACGATTTTACGGTAGGGTGTTTCCATGAAGCCAAATTTGTTGATTCGAGAATAGATGGATGGAGACACGATAAGACCGATATTAGGCCCTTCCGGGGTTTCAATTGGGCAGATGCGTCCGTAGTGGGAAGCATGAACGTCGCGCACTTCAAACCCAGCCCTTTCACGGGTGAGGCCACCCGGGCCCAAAGCTGAGAAAGCGCGTTTGTGTCGTAGCGCTGCCAGTGGGTTGGTTTGCTCCATAAATTGGGAGAGCTGGCCTGTGAGGAAGAATGACTGCACCACCGAAATCAGCGCATTGCTGTTCACCAGATCGTGCACGGTGACTTCGTCGGTGTTGGAAATAGCCATGCGTTCATTAATGATCCGGGCAACCATGGACAAGCCGGTTTTATACTGCTCTTCCAATAACTCGCCCACGGTGCGAACACGCCGGTTCGAAAGGTTGTCAATGTCGTCAACCACATCTTGGTCATGGTAGATTCTAACCAAGGTCTTGAAAATATGTACTAAGTCTTCCACGCAGAGAGTCAGAAGGTTGGGATCGACGTCGATGCCAAGGCGGGTGTTTATCTTGTAACGGCCAACCTCATCGAGGTTGTAGCGTTTTTCGTTGAAAAACATCCTGTCAACCAAGGCTTTTGCTGTTTCCAGGGTGGCATCTTCGCCAGGCCGGATCAGGCTATAGATCTTTTTAAGGGCGTCTTCCTGATTTTCGGTGGGGTCTTTGGCAATGGTGTTTTCAAGCACTTTTCGGGCGATCTCATATTCATAGTCGATCACCTCTACCTTTTTGATGCCGTTCTCTTCCAATATTTTGATCAGGGAATCGGTCACCTGCTCATTCACGGTTGCCAAGGGATCTTCAGAACCCTTGACCCTGATCTCTTCGTAGAGATGGCGGCCTTTCGCCTCTTTCAGCTTCAGGGTCTCGCTGACGTAAAACACCTTGCGCAAATCTTGGTTTGTGGAAATTCCGATGGCACGGAGCAGGACGGTGACCGGAAGTTTACGGCGTTTGTCAATGTGCACATACATCACATCGTGGATATCGATGTCAAATTCCAGCCAGGAACCATTGTAAGGAATCACCTTGGCTGAATAAAGGGTTTTGCCGCTGGTGTGCTTTTCCTCTGAGAAAAATACACCGGGTGAACGCTGAAGCTGGGATATGACCACCCGCTCAGCGCCGTTGATTATGAAAGTGCCTTGGTCTGTGATGAGGGGGATTTCACCCAAAAACACATCCTGTTCGATGGTATCCTTGTGTTCCCTGACCCCTTCGTTCTGTTCGTATATCGTGAGCCTTAGCTTGACCTTAAGGGGTGCCTGATAGGAAAGATTGCGTTCCCGGCACTCGTCGATGGAATACTTCTCCTGCAGGATATTGTATTCTTGGAATTCCAGCAAAAAGTTGCCTTTTATGTCCTCGATCGGGAAAATGGACTCAAAAACTTCCTGAAGCCCTTTTTTCTCCCGGCGCTTGGGATGGATGTCCTTTTGCAAAAAGTCATTGAACGAATCCACTTGCATAGCGAGCAGATTGGGTATTTCCACTTCCGGGATGCCCAGTTCGGCAAATCGTCCGGAAATCTTGGAAAAACTCTTTGTCTTTCTCAAAAGCTCACTCCTTTGCGGTCTCTAACCGTTGCATGGTAAAATGTGTTGCTTACGCATACCGCCAGATGGCGGTGAAAAAACCTGTCGTGAATACGGGGACAGGAATGTCGCTCAGACAATGGATAGAAGGTTTGATATGAAACATAACAAGTCCAAAAAAAGTCCCTCGGGACTTTTTTTGGACATAAGTTAGGGAATGGATACCCTATTTAACTTCGACAGAAGCACCGACTTCTTCGAGTTTTTTCTTAACGGATTCGGCTTCTTCTTTGCTGACTTTTTCCACAACCATCTTGGGGGCGCCGTCAACCAGGTCTTTGGCTTCCTTGAGGCCAAGCTTGGTGATCTCGCGCACGACCTTGATCACGTTGATCTTCTTTTCGCCAGCGCTGCCAAGGATGACGTCGAACTCGGTCTTTTCTTCCTGAGCTTCAGCGCCACCGGCAGCCGGAGCAGCAGCCACTGCCACAGGAGCGGCGGCTGACACACCAAATTTCTCTTCCATTGCTTTTACGAGTTCAGAGATTTCAAGCAGACTCATCTCTGAAATCAGGTCAATAACTTGGGTTATTTTATCGGACATTTTTTCCTCCAGGGATAAATATTATTTTTAGCTTGCCTTTGTTTTGGCAACGGCATCAAGCGCGTAAACAAGCTTACGGGAGATACCTTGGGAAACATTCAAGAAGTTAGACAGAGGAGCGTTCAGGCTGCCCATGACTTTGGCCAGCAACTCTTCGCGGGTCGGAAGTTTTGCCAGTTCCATAAGCTGGACTTTGTCAAAGACCTGGCCTGTCACCAAGCCAACTTTGAAGCTTGGGAACTGGGCATCCTCCATCACATCCTTGATGAATTTGACGAGTACCTTGGCTGGGGAAACTTCCTCTTCTTTGCAGATGGCGAGGGCTGTTGGGCCTTGCAGGTATTCGTCGAGCTCGGTTATACCCAAGTCATTGAGAGCTATCTTGACGAGGGTGTTTTTCTGAACCAGGTAATCCACTTTCGCTTCCCGGTATTGGTTGCGCAGTTGATTCACCTGCTCCACGTTGATTCCCTTGTAATCTACCAGTACAATCGCTTTGGCGCCTTCAATACGTTCTTTCAGTTGTGCTACGATATCATATTTTACACTTTGAACCATTGTTCTCCTCCTTAGCTCTTCGCTTCCAGAGTTGCGCTTGCGATTTGCAGCTTGATGCCGGGTCCCATGGTGGTGCAAAGGGTGATGCTCTTGATATAGACTCCCTTCATGGTCGGCGGGCGGTCTTTGAGAACCGCGGCCAGAACGGCCTTGATGTTGTCTTTGAGCTTCTCCGCGGAAAAGCTGATCTTGCCGGCGAGGATGTGCAAATTAGCAAATTTGTCCACCCTGTAGGCGACCTTGCCGCCTTTGGCTTCTTCAACAGCTTTTCCCACGTCCATGGTAACGGTACCAACCTTGGGATTGGGCATCAGGCCTCGCGGGCCCAAAACCCTTCCCAGTTTGCCGATTCTGCCCATCATGGTGGGTGTGGTGATCACAACGTCGAAATCGAACCATCCGCCCGATATCTTTTCCATTAGATCATCCAATCCCACATAATCGGCACCGGCCTTCCTGGCCTCATCTGCCTTGTCGCCTTCGGCAAAAACCAGCACGCGCGAAATCTTGCCCGTTCCGTGAGGCAAAATCAGCGAGTTGCGAATCTGCTGATCGGCTTTGCGGGGGTCGACGCCCAGATTGAAATGGATCTCAACGGTTTCGTCAAACTTGGAAGCCGGATAAGATTTCAGGATTTTGATGGCTTCGTCGAGATCATAGCGTTTCTGGCGGTCATACATCCCGTAGGCAGTGTTGTACCTTTTGCTATGTTTCATTGACTCTCCTTATGAATATTATCTCCTGCACAAGGTGGGTCAGTCGTCAACGACCACACCCATGCTCCTTGCAGTGCCAGCGATCATACTCATAGCAGATTCAAGGGTATTGCAGTTCATGTCCTGGATTTTCAGCTGAGCCATGTTGCGCAGCTGATCCTGGTTGATATGGCCAACTTTCACTTTGTTGGGTGTGGCCGAACCCTTGGCCAGACCGGCCTCTTTCTTGATCAGGACAGACGCCGGCGGCGTTTTGATCTCGAAAGTGAAGGATTTATTTTTGGCGACATAGATAACCACGGGGAAAACCATCCCGGGCTGGTCGGCTGTTTTTTCGTTGAATTGGCGGCAAAATTCAGGGATGTTCACTCCCACCTGTCCCAGAGCGGGTCCCACCGGCGGAGCCGGAGTCGCTTTTCCTGCGGGAAGCTGAAGCTTCAGTATCGCCGCTACGTCTTTCGGTTTAGCCATTTTTCTTTACTTCCTATTTCCTTAAAATCTCCACCTGAGTGGCGTTCAGCTCCACAGGTGTACGCCGGCCAAAGACCGTTACATCGATCACAAGTTTCTGGCCGTCGTCCGCAACCTTTTGCACGATGCCTTCAAAATCCGTGAAGGGGCCGGCAGTTACCTTCACCAAGTCGCCGGGCATAAAATCGAATACCTTGCCCGGTTCTTTTTCCCTGTCCGCAATGCCCAAAAGCCGGTTCACCTCATCTTCATCCAGGGGAATCGGATCTTTGTGGTCTTTGGTCTGACCCAAAAATCTCGTTACTCCTGCGATGTTTAAAATGTAGCTGCGCAGTTCCGGTGTAAGTTCAGCCTGAATGAACACATAGCTGGTGAATAGCTTGCGCTCCTGCTCGATCCTTTTGCCTTCGCGCACGATGAAGGCTTTTCTCAGGGGGACCAGCAACTGACCCACATATTCGCTCAGCTCTGTGCCTTCCAGACCTTTCTCAATGGCTGTCTTGACCTTGTTCTCGTGTGATGAGTAGGTATGGATCGCATACCATTGCATTGCCACAGCGAATATCCTTTAGATGAGTTTAAACAGCAGGCCGAACAACTGGCCAAATCCGAAATCGACCAGGCTCAGAAACAGCGCCACTATACCGGAAATCACAATCACCACGACCGTGCCTTCCTTGATGTCGTCTTTGGTTGGCCAGGACACGGCTTTCATCTCAGTGACCACTTCGTGAAAAAAGCGCTGGATTTTTTCAATTATGAGTTTCATGTTTTCACCATTTAGCTTTGGGCCCGCATTATCCGCTGCGGGATGAAAATGTGGCAGGACAGGCAGGAATCGAACCCGCAACCCCCGGTTTTGGAGACCGGTGCTCTACCAGTTGAACTACTGTCCTGCAACATATCTTTATATTCTCAGCGTTAGCGCTGCTTGTGCAGAGTGTGCTTCCGGCAGCTGGGACAGAATTTCTTCAGTTCCATCCTGTTCGGATTCTTGCGTTTGTTGCGCGTGGTGGTGTAATTACGGTTTTTGCACTCTTCGCAAGCAAGGATGATGATGTCTCTCATTGTTCCCTGTCCAGAGGCTTATTCGATGATTTCGCCAACTACGCCGCTGCCGATGGTACGTCCGCCTTCGCGGATGGCGAAGCGCAGTCCCTGCTCCATGGCGATCGGGGTGATGAGTTCACCGGTGATCTGCACGTTATCGCCGGGCATGACCATCAGAACGCCTTCCGGCAGGGTCAGGGTTCCGGTCACGTCGGTGGTGCGGAAATAGAACTGGGGACGGTAGCCGGTGCGGAAGGGATTCTTTCGTCCGCCTTCGTCAGCGGTGAGAATATAGGTCTGACCGGAGAATTTGGTGTGCGGGGTGATGGATTTCGGTTTGGCAAGCACCATTCCGCGCTCCACGTCGGTTTTGGCAAAACCGCGTAGCAGCACGCCGATGTTGTCGCCAGCCTGGGCTTCGTCCAGAAGCTTGCGGAACATTTCCACGCCGGTGCAGGTGGTTTCAACGGTCTCGCGGATACCAACGCGCTCCACTTTTTCGCCAACTTTGATTGTGCCGCGTTCCACGCGTCCGGTGGCCACGGTGCCGCGTCCCGGGATCGAGAACACGTCTTCGACGGGAAGCAGGAAGGGTTTGTCTGTGGCGCGGTCAGGCTGCGGGACATAGCTGTCCACAGCGTCCATCAGTTCCTGGATCCGGGCTTCGCCTTCGGGATCGTTGTTCAGGGCTTTCAGGGCCGAGCCGCGGATCACGGGCAGGTCGCTGCCGGGAAATTCGTATTTTTCCAGAAGCTCGCGAACTTCCATTTCAACCAGGTCAAGCAATTCAGGATCGTCAACCAGGTCGCATTTGTTCATGAAAACCACGATCGCGGGCACGCCCACCTGACGGGCAAGCAGGATGTGCTCACGGGTTTGGGGCATCGGGCCGTCCGCTGCGCTCACGACGAGGATGGCTCCGTCCATTTGCGCGGCGCCGGTGATCATATTCTTGATGTAGTCGGCGTGGCCGGGGCAGTCCACATGCGCGTAGTGGCGCTTTTCTGTTTCGTATTCAACGTGGGATGTGGCGATGGTAATACCGCGGTCCCTTTCTTCCGGAGCGTTGTCGATGCTGTCAAAGGTGCGGAACGAAGCGCCGCCCTTTTTGCTCAAATACAAAGTAATCGCTGCGGTGAGCGTCGTCTTGCCGTGGTCGATGTGACCAATCGTACCAACATTAACGTGCGGCTTGGTACGAACGAATTTTTCTTTTGCCATTTTTCCTCCTGGGACCCGCTACCGGATCCCACGTCGTGTTTTTGTTTATTATAAAGAAAGTGGAGCTCAAGATCGGACTCGAACCGATGACCTCCTCCTTACCAAGGAGGTGCTCTACCTGCTGAGCTACTTGAGCTGTTATATATACTTGTCTTAAATATCTTTGGAGCGGGAAACGGGGTTCGAACCCGCGACCCTCAGCTTGGAAGGCTGATGCTCTAGCCAACTGAGCTACTCCCGCTGGCCTGTTAAAAAAGTGGTGGACAGGGAAGGATTCGAACCTCCGCAGGCTCACGCCGCCGGGTTTACAGCCCGGTGCCATTAACCACTCGACCACCTGTCCACAATTTATGGAGCCGATGAAGGGAGTTGAACCCCCAACCTATTGATTACAAATCAATTGCTCTGCCATTGAGCTACATCGGCGTCAAGATTTTCCATGCAATTTCAGCACCTGTTTTTTGTCAATCACTTTTCTTGCTGCACTCTATGTCGTAACCGAAAATCCCGGTTCGGCTCAAACAATTTGCCACCCCATTTTTTGTCAAGAAGACCTTTTTCTGCTTTGCCGAAATTCCTCTCCCCTGCCCGCTGAGAAGATGAAAGGAAGCTTTTACCGAAGATACACCCATGCCAATTTCTCAAGCTGCGCGAATCCGCCCAACATCCCTTGCTTTCACCTGATGGGCAAATCCCTTTTGATAGTGGCATGTTGAGCGGAATTGACAGAAATCACTTATCTGGATAGCCTATATTCAGATAGAGCGGATTGGGCTGCCATCATCCCAGCCCGAGGTCCTTGCTAACAAGCGGATCGATGCGGTCTGGCCATTAAGGCCCTATACTATGTTACGGATGCGCCTCCCGTATAATACCCGCATTTGATGCGAGCATCTTGCGGGAGGCATGGGAGAGGGAAGGATACGAGCGCTCAGGGCCTGGCTGACAGGACATTAGTATGGGTCAGCATTTCTTTTGCCTCCTGGCTTTACCCATTCGGTTTTGAAGATATCCAAAAAAGGGACCCGCGTGAAACGGGTCCCGATTGAGTTTTATTTTTGTGGAAGTGTTCGTTATTTAATGATCACCATCTGAGCGCGGCGGTTCTCCTGTTTGCCATCCGCCGTTTCATTCGAAGCGACGGGAACCTTGGAGCTGTAGCCCTTGCTTTCGATCTGTTCAGCGTCCACGCCTCTGGCCACGAGGTAGTCTTTCACCACCTTGGCCCGGTTGTAGGAAAGCGGTTCGTTGATTTTGTCGCTACCTGTGGAGTCGGTGTGCCCCTGGATTTCGATCATGATCTCGGGCAGCTTTTTGAGGGCTTCAGCCACGCGGTCCAGGAAGGGTTTGTCGCCGTCGCGGATAGTGTAGAGGTTGGTGTCAAAATGCACAGTGTGTTTCAGCAGGTCCTGCTCCAATTGATCGAGGATGGGGTTGCCCTGTTCTGGTTCTTCCGGTTTGACGGCTTCTTTGACCGTTCCGTTCACAGGGAGGTTGAAAGTCCCGGCGCCAGGGCTGGCGTGAGAGATATTACCTTCATATTTACCGGTTTGGGCTCCGGTGAGGCGAACCAGGATATCTTTGTCAAATCCTGCCGGAACGTTGACAGAAGTCTTCCAGGTCTTGCCGCCGTCGATCGAGATCTCAAATCCCTTCGGCGCGTCGATCATGATGTCGCCAGTGAGGTTGTTGCCCTTTATCTTGTAGCTTTGGGCAGCGGAGGGAGTTCCCACTTCGGTGGAAAACGTGTTTAACTTGCCTGTCTGCAAGATGATGGAGGGAACTTCCGGCGCGGTCACGGTGCCCGTCACCGGGACGTTTAAGGTTGGCACGCCAGGGCTGGTGTGGCTGATGTTTCCGCTGAAATCGCCAGGATTGGAACCGGTCAGACGAACCAGGATATCCTTGTCGAAGCCAGCCGGAACGCGCATTGAACTGGCGTAGGTCTTGCCGCCGTCGAGGGAAAACTCAAAGCCCGCGGGGGCGTTGATAACGATGTCACCTGTGAGGTCTTTGGCCTTGATCTTGTAGCTCTGGGGCGCGGAGGGAGTTCCCAGCTCGGTGGAGAAAGTGCCCAGGCCGGATGAAACCAGCGACAGGGTGGGCAACAGGGGTTCGCGAACCACGCCGTTCACTGGCCAGGACAGACCGCCCGTGCCTTTGCTCTGGTGGCTGATGCTGCCATCGTAAGTCCCGGCTTTTTCACCGGTCAGGCGCACCCAAATATCACCGTCAAAGTCAGCCGGCACGCGGACCGATTTGGCCCAAACCTTGCCGCCGTCGATGGAAAGAACGAAACCTTCGGGAGCTACCAGATCAATGTCGCCTTTGAGGTTTTTGCCTTTCAGCTTGTAGGATTGGGCGGCGGAAGGAGTTCCCACCACGGTGCTGAATGCGTCCAGCTTGCCGTCATAGATCAGTTCCGGAACGGCGATCGGGGTGCCAAAATGGATGCCGAGGCCAACGTAGGGCGTGAGCAGGGCGTCATTTTCAAAATGGTTGCCCGCATTATCGGTAAGGTCAATGTTGTCCTTTGTGAAAAGGTCGTATTTGACTCCCAGGTCCAGAGTGGTGTTCCACTTGGAGAGGAAGGAAATGCCGGCCGCGGCGTGGGGCAGGGTGAAATGGCCCCTGAAGCCTGCCGGAACGCTGGGATTGCTGCCAACGCCATTTTCGTCTCTGCTGCCGTGGGTGGACCAGCCTCCGCCCAGGGCCACGAACGGAGAAATGCGCCTTACGAGGGCCTTTTCCTGAAAGTTAAGCGCGCCTGCCTTGGTGGGGCGCAGCTTCAGATACAGATTGATTCCTTCCAGAGAGGAAAAATAGGATTCGTTGGGATCGTCACCCTCAACTTCGACATTGGCGAACCAGGGGCTGATACCTACGCCCAGCCAGTCTTTGATCATCCAGGCATCCCAACTGAGCGCCCAGGCGCCTTTCATTTTGTTGGTTCCCTCGATGTCATCTAATGGAATGCCAACTCCCCCTTCTATTGTGAGGGTGCTTTCAAAAGCATGGATCGCCGGCATTAGAGCCAGCAGCAACAGTGTAATAAGAAGAGTTTTGGATATTTTACTCATGTTTACCTCAATTAAATTAAGTTTCTCCCGTTTGATTCCAAACTATGTGCCGGCAGCAATAATGTCAAGCACTAAATTTCCATTTTGCTTGCAACCTGTGTATTATATTCCACAAATGTCCCTTTACCCAGAATCAGATGCAATTGTGGAACCATAATTGCATTATGGTTTGTATCCCCTCAGACTGCCAAAAACTAACCGATTCCATATACAAGCATTTGAGGGATAATTACATAGCAGACCCGGGAGCTGATTCTCTGCCAAAAGGCAAGGATCGCCTTGGTTTTGGAGATTACATGAAACAGTTATTGCTACTTCTGTTCCTCGCCCTGTCAATTTCCGCGGGATTCGCGCAAATCACCGTTTTTTCTGACGATTTTTCCGATAATCAAAACACCAGTTGGACCACCAACGGCCCGATCGGCTCCAGCGCCTGGTCCGTGAACCGTTCTGGAGTTGACTGGGGCGCACGTCGCAACAGCGATCCGGCCCAACTGGAACTAACCAACGATGCCAGTGGAACGACCAATGCAGTCGGCTGGGTCTTTGCCCATGCTCCCACTTCAGGGTTTTCTGCTCCCTACAACACAACTCTTGGCAGTATTGACGGCCTGGTGACCTGGTACGTGAACCTTAGGCAAATCCGAACTGACCCGTCAGGTTTTGGCAGCGGAAACTATGGTGTGGCCTTCATCTTGGCAGGCACCTCCACCACCGCCAATAATAGCGGTACCGGCTACGCCCTGGCCCTGGGGCAAACCGGCTCGACCGACCCACTCAGGCTGGTAAAATATAGCGCCGGCATCAATTCCCTAACTAACCTCATCGTTAGCAACACTTCAGGACTGACTGATTTTGGCAATGAATACCTGAGCGTAAAAGTCACCTACGACCCTGACACCAACACTTGGGAAATGTTTCTGCGTAATGACGGAACCTCCGGTTTTGCCGACCCCAAATCCGGCATATTGGTTTCACAGGGAACCGCTATTGACGCAACCTACACTTCAGTCGCGCTTGAATATCTGGGCGCTTACTGGCAGGGCTCCACATCGGCCAGCCAGACCGCCTTTTTCGACAACATCACCGTTCAAGTCACGCCAAATTCCGCCGTTTATGTCTATCCCTCGGCCCTGAGCGGTTTTTCCTATATGGCAGGCTTGGGACCTTCTGAAGAGCAAAGCTTCACGGTCAGCGGAGTTAATATTGTTTCAGATATAAGCGTCTTGGCTCCAGCCCATTATGAGATTTCCGCCACCTCTGGCAGCGGATTTGGTCCCAGTTTGACTGTATCTCCGACCAGAGGAGATATTCCCCCCACCACAATCTATGTGAGATTGAAAGCAGGACTGGAAGCGGGAACTTACAACGCTGAAAACATCAGCGTAAGCTCTCAAGGCGCTGCCACGGTGTATGTAACCTGCAGCGGTTCGGTAAGTTCCGGCGCGGCTCCTGAAACACCGATAGCCACCTCAGCTACCTCTGTTGGACCTTCGAGTTTCACCGCCAACTGGAATACTGTCCCTTACGCCAGCAGTTACAGGCTTGATGTTTATACAGGATCGGATATCAGCGACCTCTTCTTTTCGGAGTATATTGAGGGAACGAGTTACAACAAAGCAATCGAAATATACAACGGCACAGGTGCCACAGTTGACTTGGGCAATTACAAATTGCAGTTGTTTTCAAATGGAGCTTCAACCGCATCCAGCACACTGGATTTATCGGGTACTCTTGCAAACGCTGAAGTTTACGTGATCGCTCACCCCAGTGCTAATGCAAACATTCTCGCTGAGGCTGATTTGACCTCATCTACTGTGATAAACTTCAATGGAGATGATGCCTTAGCTCTGTACAAGATTTCTGCCAATAGTTACGTGGATATCTTTGGCCGCATTGGCGAAGACCCTGGCGATTATTGGGGTACGCCTCCAAATATAACCAAAGACCAAACCTTGGTCCGCAAAACCTCGATCTCGTCGGGCATCAGCCAAAACCCAAGTTCAGGCTTCCCAACCTTGATCACAGAGTGGGATTTTTACCCGGTAGATACCACCACCTATCTTGGTTCCCACACCTATGGCAGCAAGGCCATCAGCTACGTTCCGGGTTACCAGAACCTCGATGTAAGCAACGTCACAAGTTATCTGGTGACCGGCCTGAACGAGAATACAGATTATCATTACCGGGTGCGGGCAGTCAACCTGCACGGGACCAGCGCCAATTCCAATGAAATCAACGTAACCACCACTTCCAGCACAACGCCGATGATCTATGCAAACCACACTTTCGACCAGTTCAGTTCAACCGAGGGTGTTCCTTCCGCCGAGCAACACTACCATCTTTCCTCAGCCAACTTAACTGGAAACATCAGCATCTCCATCCCAGCCGGATTCGAACTTTCCACCAACGGTGGTAGCAGCTATCTAACCGGCAGTGCCAATGTATCATCCTCCTTCAGCGGAAATGTCTATGTGAGGCTGACAGGCACCCCGGGTTCCTGGAGCGGAAACATAGTCCATTCCAGCCCTGGAGCTACTGACATCAATCTTTACGTATCCGGTCGGGTAACCAGTGAAAGCATTACCACGCCTACGGTTCAGGCCTCAAATATCACCGGATATCCAGCCTACACCTCCATCACGGCGGAATGGACCCCCGGCAACGGAACTCACCGCCTGGTCAAGGTCAACACAGCCAACAGCTTCAGTAACCCCGTGGACGGAACTACCTGCTCTGCCAATTCATATTACCTGGGCTCCGGCGAACAGGTGGTTTTCAACGGCGCCACCGAATACATCGAAGGCGAACCCTACAACGGAGTTACGGTCACCAACCTCAACCCAAACACAGTCTACTGGTTCCGGGTTTACGAATACAACGGCAATGGCATCGACACCAAATACCTCAGCTCCACCGCCACAAACAACCCCAAATCGATAACCACCACCTCGTCGGCGGGCAGTGGTTACTACGCAAACATATACGGCTACGGCACCACGATCAAAGGATTGCTGCACGACCTTTTGCGTACCACTCACACCACCCAATATTCCTATACATCCACAACAAATCAACTCAAGTACACTGACCAGGATCCCAACAATTCCGACAATGTGATCGAGCTCTACACCGGCTGGAGCATCAATGCCGATTCCTATGGAAGCGATGCCACCGACTGGAACAAGGAACACACCTGGAGCAAGAGCCACGGAGGTTTTGGCGACACAGCCCCCGCCGGAACAGACTTGCACCATCTCCGTCCCTGCGACGCAACAGTAAATTCCTCCAAGAGCAACAAAGACTTCGACAATGGCGGAACAGCAGTAACCGATGACTCTCCCCCACCCGGATATTCTGGTGCCACAGGCTGTTACCAGACCTACAACACTTGGGAGCCCCGTCCGGAAGACAAGGGTGACGTGGCCCGCATAATCATGTATATGGCTGTGCGTTATGAGGGAACGGACACCTCTTATGATCTGGAATTGGTTGACCATGTTTATACCGACCAAAGTCAAAACCTTCCCTATTATGGAAAGCTGGCAACTCTGCTGCAATGGCATGTTTCCGATCCTCCCGACGCCTGGGAAATCCGCCGCAACAACAGGATCGCAGAGCGTCAGGGCAACCGCAATCCCTTTATAGACATACCCGGTTACGCTGCCAGGATTTGGGCGCCCTGTCCGCTGTTCAATTCCGACATCACCGCCAACGGTTTCACCGCCAACTGGAGTGTTCCCATCACCGCCACCAAATACTATCTGCAGGTTGCAACGGACAGCCTCTTCACCAATATCGTTAGCGGTTTCTCCAACTTGAACGTGAACCTGTCCACCTCCAAAGCAATCACCGGCCTAAACGCTGGCGGGACATATTATTACAGGCTCCGCAGCTATTTTGAGGACGACTACGGGATGTGGTCACCCTATATGCAAGTTGTGCTGGAAAGCCCTGTGACCGCGACTGCGACCATAACGCCCTCACAAACCCTGGAAGAGGTGAATCTCAATGGAGCGATCATCACTTTGACACTTTCCGATTCAACTTTCCACGACAACGTGCTGCTTGCTGCCAATTTCACCCTAAACAACGCTCCAATGGGGCTAAGCGTACAAAGCGTCAGTTACGTAAATTCGACCACGGCAACTATCACGCTGGCTTACACCGGAGCGGATTTTGACGTCAATTATCCGGCTTTCTCAGTAACCATTGCTGCCTCAGAGATCAGCGTGGATTATCCTGTTACCAGCAACGCTGTTATCATCCACGCCCATGTGGAAGGAACAACCACCATCGCGCTGGAAGGGGCTTACCTCAAGCTAACAATTACGCCGGTTTCGGGCGCTCAATCCTATGTTGTTTATGGATCTTCCGACCCCTTCGGTAGCTATGGGCTGATCACTAACGCGGGAACCTTCGGCACCGGATCAGAAGCCAATGTCTGGCGGATTCCGGCTAATTACTTCACTGAAAACAGACATTTCTTCAAAGTATCCGCGGTACTCTGAACACCGTCTGATGCAATATGCGGGCTGCCAGCCGCCAAGCCGGTAGCCCGTTTTTTTTCGACTCTCTTTCAAGCCAGGTAGAAACAATCCGCGGACATCCTGGCGTCCAGCGAACGAAGTGAGCACGGACGACAGGATATGTTGTGGAAATCATCCACTGCTGCCGTCGATGCTTGTCACTTGCTCGACTCCAGCGTATAATCAGGGAGAAGTGACGCCGTCTGGCCGTTAAGGCCTTGCCCTGTGTTCCGGAAGCGCCTCCCGCACCATGCCCGCATTTGATGCGGGTATCATGCGAGAGGCGTGGGAGAGGGATGGACGCGGGCGCTCAGGGTGTAACCGACGGAAGGTTACGAAGAATGAGCAGGAAAAGTAACATCTGCCGGTAATACTCATCGAAGGAGCCAAACTGACCGCGAGAGCGTATGGACGGATATATTCATTGACAAAGAGGACAGCGCCGGAATTTATGGATTTTTGAGTGAAAATATCTGGAGTTATTGATGCAAGCATTATTTGGTGGAATCCTGGCCTTCCAGTGGCAACAGGCGGTGATGATCCTGATCGGCTTGGTGCTGATCTGGCTGGCCATCGCGAAAAAATATGAGCCGACCCTGCTGCTGCCGATCGGGTTTGGGACCATTCTCACGAATATACCCTTCTCCGCGGCTGTGGGAGAGCACGGACCGCTGCAGATCCTGTTCAATGCAGGCATCGCCACAGAGCTTTTCCCGCTGCTGATCTTCATCGGCATCGGCGCCATGATAGACTTCACGCCCCTGCTCAAAAACCCTTTCATGCTGCTTTTCGGCGCGGCGGCTCAACTGGGTATCTTCGTGACCTTTTCCGCTGCCACCCTGCTTGGCTTCAGCCTGAAACAGGCTGGCGCAATCGGCATCATCGGCGCGGCTGACGGCCCCACCTCGATTTACGTGGCCAACCGTTTCGCGCAGGACCTGCTGCCGGCGATTTCCGTGGCTGCCTATTCCTACATGGCTTTGGTGCCCATCATCCAACCGCCTGTGATCAAACTGCTTACCTCCAAGGAAGAACGCAAGATCCGCATGGACTACCAGGCCGGAGAAGTTCCCAAAGTGGTAAAAATCATCTTCCCCATCGCCATCACGCTGATCGCCGGGATTTTTGTGCCGGCTTCAGCGGCGCTGATCGGCTTTTTGATGTTCGGTAACCTGATCCGCGAATGCGGCGTGCTGGAAAGTCTGTCCAAATCAGCGCAGAATGAACTGGCCAACTTGGTGACGATCTTTCTGGGCATCAGCATCGCCTCCACGATGCGCGGAGAGGCTTTCCTGAGGCCGCAAACCCTTCTGATATTCATACTTGGGCTGGTGGCCTTCATTTTCGATACCGCCGGCGGAGTGCTCTTCGCAAAATTCATTAACCTTTTCCGCAAGAACAAGATAAACCCGATGATCGGAGCCTGCGGGATATCGGCCTTTCCGATGTCCGCGAGGGTTATCCATCAGATGGGGCAAAAAGAAGACCCCTTCAACTTCCTGCTGATGCCAGCCGTGAGCGTTAACGTGGGCGGCCAGATCGGTTCTGTGATCGCCGGCGGCCTCATTCTGGCGCTGTTGGGGAATGCATGAGCATTGATCTTGACGCCTTGCTGGAGCAGGCCCAGGCCGCGATGGAAAAGGCTTACGCGCCTTATTCCGGGTTCCGGGTGGGAGCCGCTCTACTCTGCGCTGATGGCAGCGTGGTCACAGGCTGCAACGTGGAAAATTCATCTTATTCCCTGACCATCTGCGCCGAGCGCAACGCCCTCTTCGCCGCTGTGAATCAAGGCAAGCGGGATTTCCTTGCCATTGCCATCTATGTGGATTCTGATGAGATGTTCCCTCCCTGCGGTGCTTGCCGTCAGGTTTTGGCAGAATTCAGCCCCCGCCTGCAAATCCTCTATGCCAATCGCCTTGGCAGCATCAGCAGCGACCTGGAATCCCTCCTGCCCCAAGCATTTAGCCTAAGAGAAGAATGATTTCCAGCCATCCCGAATTGCTCCATTGCCGGGTCTGCCCTCAAAACTGTGGCGTGAACCGTTACGAAGCCACAGGATTCTGCGGAGCGGGAGCATCAATCAAGGTAAACAGCGCGCACCTGCATCATGGCGAGGAACCTGTTCTCAGCGGCACCGGAGGCAGCGGCACCGTTTTCCTTTCCTATTGCAACCTTCGCTGCGTTTTTTGCCAGAATCACCAGATATCACGTCTGGGCTGGGGCAGTGAGATCAGCGAAGAGGATTGCGCCGGGATGATGCTGCGTTTGCAAGAAGCCGGAGCCCACAACGTAAATCTGGTCTCACCAACGCAATACACACCTCAGCTTGCTACAGCGATAAAGCTGGCTCGAGCCGGAGGCCTCTCTATTCCAGTGGTTTGGAACAGCAACGCTTATGAAACCGTCGAATCCCTTCAAACCCTGGCCGGGCTGGTGGACATCTATTTGCCTGACCTCAAATACGCGCATCCAGCCTATTCCCTAACATACTCCCAAGCAAGGGATTATCCAGCCATATCCTTGAAAGCCGTGCAAGTAATGCAGAGCCAGGTAGGTAAGCTTGTGATATCCAATAGCGGATTGGCCCTTCGCGGGCTTCTGGTGCGGCATCTGGTGCTGCCCAACCGTCTGGCCGGCACGCGTGACCTGCTCTACACCCTGCGCGAAACCCTGGGCGAGGGTGTTTCCCTCAGTCTGATGGCCCAATACTATCCCACAGCCGCGGCTCAAAACATCCCCGAACTGGCCCGCGGTCTTCATCCCGGGGAATACGCCGAGGCGCTGGATCTGGCCATGAACCTTGGTTTTACCGATGTTTACGCTCAGGAACTCGACCCCTCACCAGACTGGACCCCGGCTTTTTCACCGGAAAAATCCGGACCAGATGAACCCATCACCCATTTTCACGGAAAAACACATAATGCCAAATAGATTCAAAGCCATACTTCTGGGCATGATCCTGCTCTCATGTTGGGCCTCTTTTCTTGGCGCCGATATCAATCTGCTCTACATGCCTGCCAAGATTCCCAAAAAACTGCCCACTCAAACCCTGGAAAACCGTTCCTACGTGGCGCTGGAAAAGATGAACACGCTGCTCCAATCCATGATCAGGGTTGAATACAGCGAGTATAACGACCACCGTATAAACATCTGGTACAATGGCCAGCAGTTCACTTTCATCACCAACTCGCCTTATTACAGTTTTGCAGAGGGTGTGTTCAACATGCAGTACTCCTTTTTGCAGGTGGGTGCTGAATACTATCTTCCGGAAACCTTCTTCCTGCAGAACCTGCCGCTTCACTTCCCAAAGGATATCTATCTCAAAGACAAGGTGTTGCACATACCCCGCCCAGTGGACAAAGGCGTGGTCCGCATCGTGCTTGACCCCGGCCATGGCGGCAAAGACCCCGGCGCGGTGGGAAAAAACGGAACCCGCGAAAAGGACATCAACCTGAGCGTGGGCCTCATGCTGAAATCGATGCTGGAAAAAGAGCTGGGTGTGGAGGTGCTGATGACCCGCTCCGATGACCGCTTCATTCCCCTTTCAGGGCGAACCAAATTTGCCATGGACAAAAAGGCCGACCTGTTTGTGAGCCTGCACACCAACGCCTCCAAAAACCGCAGCGCAAAAGGCCTCGAAACATACTATCTTTCAACCTCTTCCACTTCCGATTCGCGAGCCGTGGAAGCTCTGGAAAACGACGTGGTTGAGCTTTACGAAGGAGCCGGGGCAAAGAAAAAATACGACGCGCTTGACTTCATCCTCAGCGACCTGAGCCAGACCACATATCAGGAATACAGCAACGAACTGGCAACCCTGGTCCAGCGCAACATGGTTTCAGGAGTGCAAGGCCAGGACCGGGGCGTGAAACAAGCAAGCTTTTACGTTTTGCGCGGAGCCTTTATGCCCGCCATCCTGATCGAGATGGGATTCATCTCAAACCTCAACGAGGAAGCCGCTCTGGCCAACAAACAGTATCAAGAACGCATGTCCCGCACTATCTTTGAAGGCATCAAACGCTTCAAATACAGCTACGACAGGGTTCTCAAGACCAATTGAAGCATCCATGCCGCTGAAAGTGATGAAAGTCCAACCCCGCAGCCCAGCCGCCAAAGCCGGGATCAGGGACGGCGATACCATTCTCAGCATCAACGCCATGCCCATCAACGACTTTTTCGACCTTGAGTATTACGGCAACGATTACCAGCTTGAGTTTGAACTGAAGGGCTCAGACAGTAACTGTAGAATTCTCACCTTGCTGCGCCAGCCGAACAAGCCCCTGGGCATTGAACCAGAACCCCACGAAGTTGCTTCCTGCGCCAACAGCTGCGTTTTTTGCTTCATCGACCAGTTGCCGTCCGGATTGCGCCCCACCCTCTATCAAAAAGATGACGACTATCTCTTTTCCTACGTATTCGGGAATTACATCACGCTGAACAACCTGAGCCCCACTCAGCTCAAACGCATTGTGAATCAGCATATCAGCCCGCTCTATGTCTCCGTGCACAGCACCGATCCCATGCTTCGCAAGAAGCTGATGCGCTACCGGACTGATTTTGACCTGCTTCAAACCCTGCGTTACCTTTCCGGCCAGGGAATCGACTTTCACCTCCAAATAGTCTGTGTGCCGCAATACAACTGTGGGGACCGGCTCCGCGCCACTCTCAGCGATCTGCTGGCTGGTTCCGTGAATGTTTTGTCCATCGGAGTGGTGCCAGTTGGCCTAACCGGTTTCCGGGAAAACCTTACAGAACTTAAGCCCTTCACAGCGGAGCTCGCGGCGGAAACCATTGCCATCATTGATTCTTTCAGGCAGCAGGGCCAGCCAGTCCAAGCCGCGGACGAGCTTTACGTCATGGCAGGCCTGTCTGTTCCGGACGAAAATTATTATGGGGATTATCCCCAGTTGGAAAACGGGATCGGTATGCTCCGCCTCAGCAGGATGAATTTCCGCAGGCGCTGCAGTGCCTTAATCAAAGAGCTGGAGAAGGCCGGGATGCCTTTCGTGATGCTGACCTCGCGTTCGGCAGAATCCACAATCAAAGAACTGGCCGGCAGGCTGGAACCAAAGCTGGAAAAAGCCTCTGTGCGGGTGAAAGCCATAGCCAACAACTGGTTGGGAGGCCAGGTTAGCGTGAGCGGTCTGCTCGCGGCGAAGGACATTCTGGAACAACACAATGCAACCGGAAACGAAGGCCTGATCGTGCCTTCCAATATTTTCAACCATGACGGGATTACCCTGGACGACGTTTCCCAGATCGAGTTCCGTGACCTCTTGGGCCGGCCACTGCTAGTGGTGGACCAGTATTTCGAGGATTGGGAATGGATCTGACCAATATCACAATCACAACAATCCGACCTCAAGAACGGGAGAACAACCTATGAAACATGCTGCACTGATAGTTTTGGCACTCATCCTGTTGCTGGCTTCCTGCATGAGTGAAGCCGACAAACTGGAAAAGGCGAATCTTGAACTCGGTTCAAAGAAGAATCCGATCAAGATGTATTTCGTTCCCTCGATGGAAGCCTCCACCGTGGTCACCAGCGGAGAGGCCATCGCCGCCTGGCTGGAACAGGAAACCGGATACAAATTCAAAGTGGCCGTGCCCACCAGTTATGCTGCCGTGGTGGAAGCCATCGGCGCCTATCAGGCCGATGTGGCCTGGCTGCCAACTTTCGCCTACGTGTTAGCTGAGGAAAAATACGAGGCTGAAGTGCAGTTCATGACAGTCCGCAACGGTCTGAACAAATATTGTGGGCAATTCGTGGCCCGCGCCGACAGCGGCATCGACAGCCTGAGCCAAATCGAGGGAAAGGTGGTGGCATACACCGACGCGGCTTCAACCTCCGGCTACATCTATCCTTCCGCCATTCTTAAACAGCAGGGCATCAATCCAGCCAGATACACCCTCGCAGGAGGCCATCCGCAAGCAATCACAGCAGTTTACAACGGGACAGCGGACGTAGCCTGCACCTACTGGTCGCCCCCAGATGCCAGCGGCAAACCAATGGATGCCAGGGAAAAGTTGCTGGAGACCTATCCTGATGTCTTTTCCAAGCTGAAAATAGTGGCTCTCACCGATTCCATTCCCAACGACACAGTCACTTTCCGGCGAGGCATGCCTGACGAGGTGAAAACAAAGCTGGTGCAAGCTTTGGAGAAATTCGCCGGCACCAAGGACGGACAGGCCATCATGAAAGAGCTTTACGATATAGACGGCCTAACCCGCGCCACCGATGCCGATTATGACATTGTGCGCCAGACCCTTAAAGCGCTAGACAAAGACCCCAGGCAGTTTCTCAAAGACTGAGGCGGGATGGCTCAGCTCGAGATAAAAGACCTTCGCAAAACCTATGACCACAAGGTCTGGGCTTTGGACAAAGTCAGCTTCGATGTCCAAAAGGGTGATTTCATCATCCTGCTGGGCCTCTCCGGCAGCGGCAAGTCAACCCTCCTGCGCTGCATAAACAGGCTGATAGAGCCGGATGGGGGCGACGTCCTCTACGAAGGAAAATCGGTGCGCGCCCTGTCACCAACTCAGTTGCGAAGATACCGCCGCAGCATCGCCATGGTCTTTCAGCAGTTCAACCTTGTAAAAAACCTCAGCGTGCTCACCAATGTGCTCACGGGGCGGCTGGGATATCACAGCTTGCTGGACAAATACAGCGCCTCGGAAATCGACGCGGCCTACCATAATCTGGACCGGGTGGGCTTGAAAAAATATGCCAAGCGGCAGGTGAAAAGCCTCTCCGGCGGCCAGCAGCAAAGGGTGGCCATCGCCCGGGCCCTGATGCAAAATCCGGCTATTGTCCTGGCTGACGAACCCGTTGCCAGCCTCGATCCCGCCACCGCTGATTCCATCATGCAATATCTGGCTGAAATCAATTCCGAAGGCATCTCCGTGCTCTGCTCGCTGCATTTCCTTTCCCTCGCCCGCCGCTACGGCAACCGCGTTGTCGCGCTCAAGGACGGGCTCAAGGTTTATGAGGGCCTGCCCGTCGAGATAGACAACGCCCGCTTCAAACAAATCTACGGCCAGGACGCGGAAGAGGTCTAAGCTCCCTTTCAGGCAAACTCTTCCGACATCCTGATCCCATTTCCGGCGCAAGCCTGATAAATTCCCTAAGCCGGAATAAGCCCGCTTCCCAAAAACCTGATCCGTCCTTAGCCCCATCACATTCGCCCCTTGCCTGCCTCCCTCAAGGCTCCCGCATTCCAGACGGGAGGTGTGCGGGAGGCCCAAAATAGGCGGACAGGATGGGGCTAAGGACGGAACCATCAGGTAATCAACTGACTTCCAAGCCCAAACCTACAGAAAGTGGGCAACAACCATTGCTAAACGGAACTGCCAAAAACCTAAAAACGAATCCTTGACAAATATCCCCAGTTGAAATACAAAGTTTTTTTCCTTAAATGGAGTAGAATATGCTTACTTGGGAACTACGAGCCACGGGGCGCGTCCAATTCGTCGGTTTCCGCAGATTCGCGCGGACTTGCGCTCTGCGGTGCTCGCTCACTGGCTGGGTTCGCAACCAGGGTGACGGCAGCGTGCTGATCGAAGCCACCGGGGACAGGGACAAGCTTGAGCTATTCTGCGAGCTGCTGCGTGCCGGCAACAGGTTTGTTGATGTGCGCGAGCTGCGTATCAGGGAACAAGACGAAACGGTTGTTTACGATGATTTTACGATACGATAAAAAGACCCGAAGCGGGACAGGCGGTCCGTGCCATCGCCGCGGGCCGGCATGGAAGCTGTCCATTGTGGTGTTGGCCTTGCTGCTGCCGGTTTGGTTGACGGCGGAGATGGTCACCCATAAGGTGCAAAAGGGTGACACACTCTACTCGCTGAGTAAGAAATACCAGGTGTCTATCGAAGAGATTTGGGAATTGAACGGCCTTACCAGCAACAACATCGGTGTGGGGCAGGTTTTGAAGATTAAAAAAGCTGAGCCCGTCAAACCGGATTTCAAAACTCCCCCCGTCAAGCCCGCCCAGACAGAAACCTCTCCTTCTCCGCCGCCATCGGAACCGCCCGACCATAGCAAACTCAACCTTCCGGACGATTACTACTACACTGTGCAGGCGGGCGAAACAGCTTTCCGCATAGCCGTAAACCACAAACTGACACCAAGTGATTTTCTACGCTGGAACAACCTTCCAGCCGAAAACCCGCCGATAAAACCGGGTGATCGCCTTATCATCAAGGACCCGGCAAGTTTTAACCCCGCGGAGGAGAAGCCGGCGGAACAGGGAGCCACAATCCAGGCCGCGACGCCTGCCCCGGCCGACACACTGCTGCTGGATCAGGTTTACGTGGTGAAGAGAAAAGACACCCTGTTCAGCATCGCCAAGGCCCACGGAACCACCGTGGACGACATCAAAGCCCGCAACAACCTCTCTTCCTACGACATCAGCGTGGGCCAGAAACTCTGGTTGACCGGAACTCCGCCTGCCGATCAAGCCTCCGGCTCAACCTCTAAGGTCCGCACTGATTGCATCATGCCAACCAATGGCAGGGTAACCTCGGAATTTGGCATGCGCCGTGGCCGTCCCCACAAGGGCATCGACATCGCCAACAAATCCGGAACGCCGATCTACGCGGTTTTGGACGGAGTGGTTGTCTATTCCGGGACTCAGCGCGGCTACGGGAATGTTGTCCTGATCGAGCATCCGAACTTTGTGATGACGGTTTACGCCCACAACGAAAAGAACTTGGTGAACGTGGGCGACCACGTGAGCCAGGGTCAGCAAATCGCCAGAATGGGCTCCACTGGAAATTCCACCGGCCCCCATCTGCACTTTGAATACCGTGTCAAGGGGACGGCTCTCAATCCCCGCAAGGTGTTGCCGTTATAATGTTTAAGGCAAACGGGTCCTAATGAACCGGGAAAATGTTTTTGCGGACCAGGCGCTGCAAAATTACCTGAAGGAAATATCCAAGTTTAAGGCCCTGAGCCGCGAAGAGGAATACGAACTGGGCGTCCGGGCCAAAGCCGGTGACCAGGATGCCATAAACCAGTTGGTGCAGGCGAACCTCAAATTCGTAGTCAAGATAGCCGCCCGCTACCAAAACAGGGGCCTTTCCCTTTCCGAACTGATCAGCGAAGGCAACATCGGCCTGCTGAAAGCGATCGAGAAATTCGATCCGGAAAAAGACATCAAACTAATATCCTACGCCATCTGGTGGATAAAACAGCGCATCATGCTGGCTGTTTCGGAAAAAAGCTCCCTTATTCGCGTGCCTCTGGGCAAATCAAGCTCCGTCCACCGGGTGAAAGCCACTCGGGACCGTATGTACGCCGAGACCGGGCTCAAGCCATCCAATGAGGAACTGAGCGAAAAGATGAACATCACGGAGAAATCCATCGAACAGCTTCAAGACCAGATGGTCGAAACGACCTCATACGACGAACTTATCTCCAACGGTGATTTCCAGGAATTTACCACCCGCGACATGATCGCGGACGACGATTTGGTCGACCCTCAGCAGATTTATCACCGCGAACGCCTGCAGCATAAGATCAACCGGGCCATCGAAAAGCTGGACCAGCGCGAAGCTGACATCATCCGCACTTATTATGGCCTGAACGCCGGGCAGGAAACCCAGAACTTTGCCCGGATCGCTGAAAAGATGGGGCTTTCGCGGGAAAGAGTGCGCCAAATCCAGAAAGAAGCGCTGAAGAAAATTCTATCCGACCTCAAGCCAGAGGAGGATGCCCTAGTGGACGAATTTATAGAAAAATACAGCACCTGAGCCTGTCTCGGGTAGCGGAGAACAGACATGTATAAGAACTTCGACGAAATGGTGAGCGCCGTGAAAGCCAGCCGGCGCGGCACCGTGATCATTTCAGCCGCGCAAACGGAATCCGTTCTCGACGCGGCAATTCTGGCCAAACAGGAAGACCTGGCCGACTGCCTGCTGGTGGGCGACAAACCCAAAATCCTGGCCCTGCTGGAAAAGATGGCGCCCCAGCACACTAACTCCTTTGAGATCGTGGATATCGGCCCCGACCTGGTGAAAGCCGCCAAAGTGAGCGTCCAGCTTGCCCGGGAAGGCAAAGGCGACATTATCCTGAAAGGCAAGACTGACTCCGGCCAGCTTCTTAGGGCTGTTCTGGACAAGGAAAACGGCTTGCGCGTGAGCGACGTGATCTCTGACGTTCTAGCCTACGAACATCCCGAAGGCCTGAAACTGCTCACCGACGGCGGGGTTAACCTGGTCCCGGACCTCAAGGAGAAGGTGACGATCGTGAAAAACGCTGTCCAGGTGGCCCACAGCCTGGGTTCCGAACTGCCAAAGGTGGCGATGATCACCGCTGTGGAAAAGGTTAACCCCAAAATGCCGGCCACGCTTGACGCCGCCATCATCTCAAGGATGAATGCCCGGAACCAGATCACAGGCTGTGTCGTGGAAGGCCCTCTCGCTTTCGACATCGCGGTGGACATCAACGCCGCCAGGATAAAGGGCATCGAATCCCCCGTCGCCGGGGTCGCGGATGTCTTCGTTGTGCCTAACATTGAGGCTGGAAACGTCTTCGGTAAGATGCTCACCTACTATTGCGGATTTCGCGTGGCGCACGTGGTGGTGGGCACCAAAGCTCCCATCCTCATCCCCTCCCGTGCAGATCGCGGCGAACTGAAAATGCTCTGCATGGCGATGGCCCTGGCCTGTATGAACAAGTGATCCTGCGCGTTCTTCAGGTTGGCAAGACCAAGGAAGGCTGGCTGAAGGAAGGAATCTCCGAATACATGAAACGGCTGGCCCCGATGATGAGACTGGAGGTAACGGATATAGCTGATGTGAGCCTCAAAACAGCCGGCAGCCCCGACGCCGTGAAAGCCAGGGAAGCCGCTCTGTGCCTGAAACGCCTTGCACCGGAAGATTTCGTGGTCCTGATGGACGAACGTGGCGAAGCCAAAACTTCGCTTGAATTTGCAGAGTTTTTGAATAACTTGTCTTCAGAGAAGTCGGTCGTTTTCCTGATCGGCGGAGTGTATGGCGCGCACGAAAGCTTGAAAACCCGGGCCAATGCTTGCCTGAGCCTGTCGGCTTTGACTTTCACGCACCAGATGGCGCGGCTGGTTCTGGTTGAACAGATCTACCGCGCGCTGATGATCAACAATGGTAGAAGCTACCACTATTAAAAGTTTCAGAGGCCTCCGATGACCTATGCAATGCTTGCCACGACGATGCAAAACTTCACGCAGTCCCTACTGATCCTTCTGCAGGGGATGGGTGGAATCTTCCTGTTCATGGGCTTGTTTTACGGCCTGATCGTTGCCCTGGAGAAAATCTTCCAGGGAAAGAAGGAACCATGAATAAGTTCTATGCCGTACTGGCTTTCCTGCTGATTGCCTGCTCAGCTTTTGCTTCCGTACGGGTGCTGGAACGTTCAGCTAACCAGATTCTGCTGGAGTATCGGTTGGAAAGCTATAAACTGAGCGAAGTGGATGATATGCTTCGGGTGGACGTGGCCGGGATGGATTATGACATCCGCTCCGGCGCTCCGTTGCTGCCGCTGGAAGAAGCTCGGATTGCGCTTCCTCCCGGAGGCGAGGTCAACGCCGTGCTGATCAGCTCCAGCCAGAGCCAGGCCACACTTTCCAAGCGGTTGTTGCCTGTGCCGGAAGTAAGGCAGAACGAAGACGTCTCCTCGCATGTTTACAAAATCGATGAAAGCCTATATCTGAATGGCTCCAAATCCTTGCTTACAACCTCCGTCTCCACTTTCAGAGGTTTGGATTTTTGCGCTCTGCACATCCGCCCCTTTGCCTACGACGGGCGCTTCGGGCTCACCGTCACCGATCAGGCCATCATCCGGGTGGACATTTCCGGCGACACATCCCACCGGAGCCTGCCCCAGAGCGACGAACTACTGGATTTGTTCAGTGAAACCCTGATCAATCCCGGGCAAGCCCGCCAATGGCAAAAACAGACCAGTAACGCGGTTTTTTACTCTGATTTTTCCCGGGCGGATTACTGGTTTCGGCTGGAAACAGACCGCGAAGGAATGTTCCGCATCGACCCAGATCAACTGACGGGATTTCCACTTGCGGATATCGACCCCCGTTCGTTCCGCCTCTTCAGCAACGGAGGCAAGCTGCTTCCCTTCACGATAATCAACCCCGGCAACGAGTTTGTGGAGGTGCCCATCCGCGTTGTCGGCGAAGAAGACGGCAGCTTCGACCCCTGGGACTACATCGTTTTTTATGGCACAACCCGGGATGGCACAGAAAAGAACATCAGCCTGCAAAATAACCAGACATATTACAACCCATATTCCGGAAACACTGTTTATTGGCTCACCTTTGCCGGGGAATTCGGCGGAGACCCTCTGCGAATGGTAACTTTGCCACAGGAACATAGCTGGTATGCCCAGACCTCCAAATCCCGTGAATTGACCCGCCTGGAAACTGAAACCCATCGCCGTGAGATAATAGGCTTCGATTGGTATATGACCCGCATGTTCGGCAACTCCAATTCCGAGTACGAGTTCGAGCTTCAGTTGCCAGACCTGGATCCCTCCGCTGACCAAGCCCTTAGTTTCATCATTCGCCAGGAAGATACAAGTATAGACTCCCTCTGGCACAATATCAATGTCTTTGTGAACGGAGTGCCCGTGCAGGCGGATACTCTGGGCTCCACCAACTTCAAATGGAGAGGCTTGGGAGATTATCTGTTTTACAAAAATGTCTCCAGCTTCGTCAGCGGCCAAAACACCGTCCGGATAAGAGTGCTGAGAAATTCCACCGACAACCTTTTCCTGAACTGGATCACCGTTGACTACACCCGAACCATTAATAAAGGCAGCGGTCAGAATTTAGTGAACCAAATGGCCCTCAATTATGAGGTCCCCATCCGCTACAACCTTTCCGGCAGCGCCGACACCCGTGTGTACCGGGTAAATGGCCTGGCTGATGTGAAAATGGTGCCGCTCATGAGTTCCGATGGACAGAATTACTTTGTAAGCGCTGGCTTCAGCAATACCAAATACTGGCTCAGTAATGATCATGAGCTCCACAGTCCCGTGATCGTTGGTTTGGTGGAAACCAACGATCTTGCCAGGATTCAGTCTCAATATGACAATGTGATCATCACGGCGGACGAATTTCAAACCCAGGCCCTGTCCTTGGCGGACATGTATCTTCAGGACTATGGCAAACGCAGTCTGGTGGTGAAGCAGAGCGACATCTTCAACCAGTTCAACGGCGGCCATCCTGACCCCGTGGCCCTGCGCCAGTTCCTGCGCTACGCTTGGTACAACTACCCCACGCCCAAGATAAGCTCCGTGACCCTGATCGGCCTTGGCACCAGCGACTGGCGCAACAATTCCAAGCAAGCCCAGGGAAAGAACAAACTTATCGTCTTCCAGCGTGGTTCGATCGCTTCGGACGACTATTTTGTGATGCTCACCCAGTCATTGTATCCCGAACTTACGATTGGGCGCTACCCCGTGACCAATTCCAACGAACTGGCGATTATGCTATCGAATAGGGAAAACTATGTACGCAACCCCCAGGGCGGCTGGTGGCGGAATTCCGCCGTACTGCTGGCTGACGACCTCTACAACAGTTCCGCCACTATCGAAACCATCCACAGCGTCCAAACAGAGGCAGCGGGGAATAATATCCATCCCAGCATTCTCACCGACAAGATCTTTGCCTGGGAATACGAATACGACGAGTTTCAGAACAAACCCGGGGCCAGGGATGACATGATGGCCGCCATTAACGAAGGCCGGCTGATCTGGCTCTACACCGGCCATGGCGCTTATGATAAACTGGGCGCAGAAGACTATTTCAACGGCGCTGCGGACATGGGCCGGTTCAACAATCAGGACAGACTCCCCTTCTTCATAGCATCCTCCTGCTCGGTTTGCCACTTCGACTATTGGGGTTTTGAAAGCCTGGGACAGAAAACCGTGATGATGGACAACTTCGGAGCCATAGCCTCATTTGCTGCCAGCCGCAGCAGCTCGCCTACCAGCAACGGCCCCATGATGAATCATTTGCTTGATAAACTCACCAACGGACGCAACTCATTGGGCCAGTCCATCATGATTGCCAAGATCCTCAACACGCAAAGCAACGATAACGACGCCACCTACATGCTGATGGGGGATCCCCTGCTGAATGTGGTTCCGCCTGTGCGCGATAGTCTGATGACCGTGTCAGGCCGGACTGCACAGGGAGACACCCTGCACGCCAGGGACCTGGCAATAGTATCCGGGTCTTTTTCCTCCTCGCCTGTCAGCGGCACTTTTGAGATCAAAGCCTTCAATACCAAGAGGGAGTACGACTTGGGCTGGCATACCCTCGTCACCCAACGCGGCGCCCCTCTTTTTTCCGGCAGCGCCACTGTGACCGGAGGAGCCTACCAGACCGAATTCATCGTTCCGGATGATGTGACCCCAGGCAACAATGGCTTCATAGTTTCCTATGTCTGGGATCCCGCCCAGAAACAAGACTACACGAGCTACCACTATCCCCTGGCCCTCAGTGACGACGCGGTGACAGCCGAAAATCCCGATGCGCCGGAAATAAAACTCTATATTGGCAGTTACGATTTCCGCCCCGGCGACACCGTTGGCACCAACACCACGCTTTACGCCAAGATTTCGGACAGCAACGGGATCAACGTCACGGGTAGTTTTGGACACAATATAATGCTGATCCTGGACAACTCGCTCCAGCCTGTGCCAGTGACGGATTATTTCATCTATGACCTGGATTCCTACACCACCGGCCTACTCACCTTCCCCCTGACCGGGCTGAGCGAAGGCTCCCACACTCTCCAACTGATTGCTTTCGATAACTTTAACCTCCCCGCCGTGGCCAGCGTTGAGTTCAACGTGAAGGAAAGCGGCGAACTGGCCATCGAACGCTTCCTCATCTACCCCAACCCCATGCAAAGCTCCACCAGCTTCACTTTCACGCTCTCCCGCGATTGCGACCTCACCCTCGACATCTACTCAGTCACCGGGAAAAAGATACACAGCTTCCAGACCAGCGGACGCCAGGGTTTCAACGCCATTCCCTGGGATGGCCGGGACAAACGGGGTGACCGTTTCGCCAACAACACCTATTTCGTGAAGGTACGCGCCTCCGTCGACGGTCTCAAGGCCGAGGCCACCGAACGCCTGGTGATCTATAAATAAGGATTTGCCCATGCTTTTGTACAACACCGCCAAGCGCGCCAAGGAGGAATTTGTTCCCCTCACTCCGGGCCAGGTGAAAATGTATGCCTGCGGACCAACTGTCTATAACTACTTCCACATCGGCAACGCCCGCGCCTTTCTCACTTTTGACGTCCTCCGCCGCTACTTCGAATTCCGCGGCTACAAAGTGGATTACGTGCAAAACATCACCGACATCGAAGACAAGATCATCGCCCAGTCGCTTGAAGAGGGGGTGTCCTACAAGGAGGTCGCGGACAAGTATGCCAAAGCCTTTCTGGAAGACAGCGCGTCCCTCGGCATCCGCAGACCGACCCATCAGCCCCGTGCCACGGAAGTGCTTCCGGAGATCATCGCCGCCATCGCCGCTCTGGAAAAAAGCGGCCACGCCTACGAGGTGAACGGCGACGTCTATTTCGACACCGCCTCCCTGCCTGAATATGGCCAGCTCTCCGGCAAAAAGACAGAAGAACAGCTTCCCGGCGCCAGAGTGCTGGAAAACCTCCAGAAACGCAATCCGGCCGATTTCACGCTTTGGAAGGCCGGAAAACCCGGAGAGCCCGTCTGGAACAGCCCCTGGGGCGTAGGACGGCCGGGCTGGCACACTGAATGCGTGGTAATGGGCCAGAAGTATCTGGGCGAAACCTTCGACATCCACGGCGGAGGCGCCGACCTCATTTTCCCCCATCACGAGAATGAACTCGCCCAGGCCCTCGCCCTCACCGGCAAACCCCTGGCCAGATACTGGATGCACAATGGTTTTCTGAACGTTGATGGCGACAAGATGAGCAAGAGCCTCAATAATTTCTTCACCGCGCGGGACATTCTGGCCCGGCACAGCGCCGAGGCCATTCGCTTCTTCTTCCTCTCGAAGCACTACCGTTCCCCGATAGATTTCAACCGCGAAATCATCGAGGAATCCGAACGCGCGGTGAAGAACTTTTATGCCGCCCTTCGCGACATCGATTACAAGAGCATAAGCTCCGCCCTTGACGGCAGTTATGAATCTTCCGAACAGGCTTTCGTGGAAGCAATGGACGACGACCTGAACACCGCCAAAGCCCTCGCCGTGCTCTTCGACCTCGTCCGTCACTGCAAAAACGGGCAACTGCCAAGGCCACAGCGGGAGCAGGCAGCGTTGATGCTGGTAAGGCTGGGAGAGGTTTTAGGCTTCTTCTCAGATCTTTCCGAAAAGCTGAACACGGCTTTGCCAGACCTTTCCCGACAACTGGTGGAACTGCTGCTCACTTACCGCCGGGAAGCCCGCGAGAACAAGGATTGGAAACTTTCGGATCGGATCAGGGACGACCTGGCTTCATTGGGTGTGGAGTTGCGCGACACCCCAAGCGGCTGCGACTGGAAAATAAAAGATTAGGAGGCAGAAATGGCCATCGGTAAACGCAAAATAATCCTCATCCTCATCATAGCCGTCCTGGCGCTGGCAGCCGCTTTTATCCTGCTGCGGCATCTGCTGCCCGCCAGCCTGGACAAACCGGAAAGCATCGTCTGGAACGATTCAACCGGAACCTTCATGGTCTCAAACGTCGGCAGCGGAAAAATCCTAAGTCTCGAAGAAGAGGGACGCTACACCGTTTTCGCCAAGGGACTCAAAGCCCCTCGCGGCCTCAAGGTTGTGGATGAACTGCTATATGTAACCGACGACACCAGCATCGTGGCCCTGGACCTCAAGACCGGAGAACAAAAAGCCAACATCCCCATCAAAGGCGCTAAGATGCTCAACGACATTGAAAAGGACCATCTTGGCAAGCTCTACCTTACAGATACCAAGGGCAATTGCGTCCATGTGTTCGATCCTGGCACCAATCTCACCATCAAGCTTAGTTCTCCCCTGCTGAAAGCACCCAACGGCATCGTGTATGACGGCCCCCGCCGCCAGATGTTCATCGTTGGTCTCACCGAAGAATCGCCCATCCTGGCCCTGGACGTGAACACCCAGTCTTTCAGCGTTTTCAAAAATACCCTCTACAACGATTTGGACGGCATCGCCATCGACGACCTGGGCCGCATCTATTACAGTTCCTGGGGCGAAAAATGCCTGTTCATGATCCCCCAGGAACAGAACCGCACTCTGATCTGGCAATCTGATCTCCAGTCCCCGGCTGACATCTATTACCATAAGCCGACCAATGAAATCCTCGTGCCGCTGATGGAAAAGAACCAGATCCTGCGCTTCAAGGTGGATTGAGCCAGGTTTTGAAGCCAGTCCAGAGTTTTATCTTCTCTGGGGCCGGAGAAATCTCCCTGACCGATTTCCCCTGCCCGTAACATGTCCACAAATATCTATATCGGAGTAGCCTCCAGCCATGACTTTTCTTGACTTCCTGAACCTTGTTGGCGGCCTCGCGCTCTTCATCTACGGTATGAACATGATGAGCGAAAACCTGCAGGCCGTGGCCGGAAACGAGATGCGCCGCATCCTCAAGAAGATCACCAACACACCCTTCAAAGGCGTTCTGGTGGGCGTTGCCATCACCGGCGTCATCCAAAGCAGTTCAGCCACCACCGTGATGCTCATCGGCCTGGTCAACGCCGGGATAATGACCCTGCAGCAGGCCGTCGGAGTGGTGATGGGCGCCAATATCGGCACCACCGTCACCGCCCAGCTCATCGCCTTTAACATCGGCGACGTCGCCCTGGCTTTCGTGATCGTCGGCGTGGTGGGAACCTTCCTCAAGCGCAGCCGCAGAATGGAACACTGGAGCCTGATCATTCTGGGCTTCGGCCTCCTGTTCGTGGGTCTGAACCTGATGTCAGCATCCGTCGCGGTCTTGAAGGATTCGTCTTTTGCCAGGCAAATTCTGGCCCGGGCGGCGGATTACCCTCTGCTTGCCATTCTGGCCGGAGCGCTCTTCACCATGATCATCCAGAGTTCCTCCGCTTCCGTGGGTATCGTGATGGTTCTGGCCACCAACGGCCTCATCTCCTTTGAGGGCGCTATGTATCTGGTTTACGGCGACAACATCGGCACCACGATCACCGCCTGGCTGGCCGGCTTGGGGGCGAACAACACCGCCAAAAGGGTGGCCCTGGTCCACACTTTGTTCAACATCATCGGAACGGTCGTCATCGCCACGCTCACCTATCAGGGAATTTACAAGGTTTTCATCAACGCCATCACTCCCGGAAACGTTTATCTGGGAGAAAACATGGGCCGCCATATCGCCAACGCCCATACCTTCTTCAACGTCCTGAACACTCTCTGGATGCTGCCTTTCGCCGGGCTCCTCGCCAAACTGGCGGAACGCATGATTCCCAAAGACCCCGAGGACCTGGTCTCCTTGGGCGAACCCAAACACCTGAACTACCATCTGATACACGATTCGCAGCTCGCCATCGACCAATCCATCAAAGAAATGCGCGAAATGCTGCGCCTCGTGCGCCTCGGCCTCTTCGTTTCCTATGAAGCTTTCCGAGACAAGAATTACAAAAAGCAAATCCGCGTATCCCGCATCGAAAGTGCCATCGACCACCTCCAGCGCGAAATCACCCGCTACCTGGTGACCGTGAACGAGCGCACCAACGCCCAGACGATCATCCAAAAAATCCCCGCCCTCCTCCACAGCGTGAACGACATCGAAAAGATCGGCGACTTCACCGAGGAGGTCAACCGCATCCTCAACTACCAGATACCTGCCCAAAAAGACAGCCTCTCCCCGGAATTCCGGGCCATGATAGACGACTTTCACAGCCGCGTTATCGAGATGCTGGACCTCTCCATCGAGTACATTGAGGAATTCAAGCCCGTTTACACCTTTAAGATAATTGAGTTAGAAGGCCGCATCAATGAACTGCACCACAGCCTCCGCGCCAAGATAATGAAACAGATCCAAAACGCGGCCTGCGACCCCGTTGGAGGGCTTAACACCATCGACTACATCGACGCCATGGAGCTCATTGCCGACAAGCTCAAAAACCTCGTAAAGGCCGGTACTTACAACTTCATCTACAACGTGGACATCCTGGAAACGGATGAGGACAACCATCCGGTGACGCCGAACAAAAGCTGAAGCTGCCAGTGGTTCTGTGAATAAGTCTAACTGGCTATATTAGAAGGCTTTCTTCCAACCACCTTTACGCCTTCTTAGCCGTCTCAAGTTTGCCTGCCCTTCGCTTCCCTCCATCCTCCCGCCTGAAATGCGGGAACTCCGCGGGAGGCGGATCTGTGGCGCGCGGAATGGGGTTAAGCAGGAAACGGAGTTGCTGTTCCCAGGGAACGGGGAAGGGTTAGAGAATTACCGCTGAACCGCGGAAGGGTAAGGGGCTGAGGGCGGAAGGCGAAGCTTATTCCGGCTTCATTTGGGGGAAGAGGATAACCTCTTTGATGGAGTCGTTTTCGGTGAGCAGCATCACCAGCCGGTCGATCCCGATTCCGAGTCCGCCCATTGGGGGCATCCCGTATTCGAGGGCTTCGAGGAAGTCCTCATCGACGGTTTGGGCCTCTTCGTCGCCAAGGGCGCGGAGGGTGGCTTGGGCTTCGAGGCGGGCGCGTTGGTCGATGGGGTCGTTCAGCTCGCTGAAGGCGTTGGCGAATTCGTGTCCGGCGATCATCAGTTCAAAGCGGTCAGCGAGGAGGGGATTGTCGGCCTTGGCTTTGGCGAGGGGGGAGATTTCCTTGGGAAAATCAGTCACGAAAGTCGGCTGGACTAGCTTTTCCTCCACATGTTCCTCATAGATGAGGGCAATCAGTTTCCCCACTCCGGAACCGGGCGGGATTTCGATTTTCCGTTCCCTGCAGAAGGCGGTGGCTTTGCCCAAATCCATGTCTGCCAGGTCGATTCCGGCGTATTCTGCCACCAGCTCGGTCATCGGGGCTCGGGTGAAGGGTTTGGACAGGTCGATGCTATGCCCGCGGAAAACGAATTCCTTTTGGCCCAGGACGTCGATGGCCAGATGGCGGATGAGGTTTTCGGTGAGGTTCATCATCCCCTCGAGGTCAGAATAGGCCTCATAGACCTCGAGCATGGTGAATTCCGGGTTGTGGACGCGGTCCATGCCCTCGTTCCGGAAATCCTTGCCGAGTTCGTAAACGCTCTCGAAGCCGCCCACGATCAGGCGTTTGAGATATAGTTCCGTGGCGATCCGCAGATAGAGGTCGGTATCCAGCGTGTTGTGGTGGGTAACGAAGGGACGGGCGTTCGCGCCGCCGTAGAGGGGCTGGAGCACAGGGGTTTCGACTTCTGTGAAGCTGCGGGTGTCCAGAAAGGCGCGGATGGCGGTGATAATCTTCGCGCGGCAGATGAAGACCTCGCGGTGGGAAGGGTTGAGCAGCAGGTCCAGATAGCGTTTGCGGTAGCGAAGCTCAATATCGGAAAACTCGTCGTAGCGAATGGTTTTCCCGTTTTCCACCTTTTCCTTCACGGCTGGCAGGGGCCGGATGTTCTTGGAGAGCAGCGTCACCCGCGCCGCTTTAATGGAATATTCGCCGGACTGGGTATTGAACATGGTCCCACTTATCTGAACGAAATCGCCGGGGTCACAGAGCTTGAAAAGCTCGTAGTTCTCTTCTCCCACAAGGTTTTGGGCCACGTAAACCTGGATCTTTCCACTGGCGTCCTCAAGGTTGCCAAAACCCAGCTTGCCCTGGCGGCGCATGGCCACAAGGCGTCCCGCGAGCGTTACTTCGCGCTCCGAAGCGATCCATTCCTCCCGGCCTTCAAGCACCTCCGAGATGAGATGGGAGCGTTCCGACTTAATGGGATAGGGGTCTATCCCAAGATCGCGCAACTTGGTCAGTTTCTGCTTGCGCAGCTTTACGAACTGGTTGTCCTTGGGCTGCATCTATATGGTCTATAAGTCTTTGAAAGGATTGTCGTCCGAGGTGTCCTGCTTCTGGCTGGCGTAGCGGCGCCATTCCTCATCGGCGCGGGAACGTCCGCCGCGGCGGGGACGGCTGGGGTCGTAAGGTTCGCGGGAATCGCGCCGTTCGTCGGAACGACGGTCGTCAGAGCGGCGGCGCTGTTCCACAAGCTCGCCGGGCTGGCGGTCGGTGTAGTCCAGGGTGAGGCGGTGGCCTTCGCGGTCGATGGCGGTTACCATGAGCTCAACCTCGTCGCCGGGCTTGAAATTGTCCTTGTCGCGAACCCTGGAGCGGGGCAGCAGGCCGGTGATGCCTTCGGCGATGGTTACGAAGACGCCGAAATTGGTGACGCTTTCAACCTTGCCGGTGAAGGGGGTTTCCAGCGTGACCACTTCGTCGATCTGGTCCCAAGGGTCGGCTTGCAGGGCGCGCAGGGAAAGGGATATCTTCTGGGTGTCGGCATCGATGCGCAACACCTGGACCTCCACGAAATCGCCTTCTTTGAGCATTTCGCGGGGATGGGAGACGCTGCGGTTGCGGCTCATTTCCGAAACGGGGATGAGGCCTTCCACGCCGGGTTTGATCTCGGCAAAGGCGCCAAAATTGTGGAGGCGAAGGATGCGGCAGTTGATGGTGTCGCCTTCCTTGATTTCCTTAACCAGTTGTTCAAAGGGGTTTTCCATCAGGGCTTTCATCGAAAGGGAGAGCTTTTCGCCCTTGATGTCCAGGATTTTCACTTCCACTTCCTGGCCCTGCTTTAGGACGTCCTGGGGCTTCACGACGTGCTGCCAGGAAATCTCGGAGACGTGCATCAGGCCTTCGATGCCGCCCAGATCGACAAAGGCGCCGAAGCTAGTCATGCGCATCACCTTGCCGGTTACGACGGAGCCGATCTCAAGCTTTTTGAGGGCTTCAGCCTTCCTCTCGTTTTCCTCGGCTTCCAAAAGCTGGCGACGGGAAACCACCACGCGGCGGCAATTTTCGGAACACTCGATCACCATGAAATCCAGGGTTTTGCCGATGTAGTCAATATTCGCGTCACCGCCCCGCATGCTCATCTGGGAAATGGGGCAGAAAGCGCGGGCGCCGAGGACATCGACGTTGAACCCGCCCTTGGTGACTGAGTAAACTTTGCCGGCAACCGGGATTTTGCGCTCGAAAGCGTCGAGTAGTGACTGTTTGTCCACATATTGCTTGGTAAGGCTTTTGCCTATGACGAATCCCTGGTCGTTGCTGTCAACGATGTAACCTTTGAGGGTGTCGCCGACGGCGTAGGGCAGCTCGCCCTTTTCGTCGGCAAATTCGCCGTTTTCGGCATAGGCGTCGAACTTGCCGCCCAGGCTCAGGATCATGTGATTGTCACCGATACTGATGATGGGGGCTTCAACGACGTCGCCTTTTTTGAATTCCGCTGTGGTTTGGAAAGATTCTTCGAGCATGCGAAGATACTCTTCCCGCATTTCTTTCAAAGCAGCTTTGCTGCTGGTTTCACGCACCTTGTCTGACATAACTATCTCCTAAGGACATTTCAGAAAGACCACGATTTCCGTGACCCCTTTTTTGTAAAGGATTTTTATTGCGGCAAAATGACAGGGCAAGGATAAACATTCTGACCTGATGAACATTTCTCCCATGAAGAAAAGGGAGTTCAAAGAGTGCGTGGAGAGGTTGATAGACAGGGAGGCCGTATCAGTGGATGTTCAAAATAAACCAAACAGAGCACCCAATCTTTATATACTGGAAGGCAGCATCATGGAAACATAGAAAGCACCGCAAGATACAAGTTAACCAATACTGCTCCAGCATGGTGGGGAGGCTTCTAGCATCCACACAATTACGAAAATTCACTACCCCGATTATTAGGGTGTGAATTTTGTGAATTTTCATCACCTCCTGGTGTTTTCCAACTACGCTGGAGTCGAGTGAGGAACAAGCTTCTACTACAGCAATTCCACTTGCTCTCATTTTCATAGGGATAAACTGATTAAACGGATTGACGGATTCTTGGTTCTCTTTTCAAATCGAGCTATTGATCGATGGAGACATTGACCTTCCACTCAGCCTGGCGTACAGCGAACGCAGTGAGCATGGACGCCAGAGACGGTGGAGTGACGGGGACAAACAGGCGGCTTGGCGGAATGGCTGAAAAATGAACTTGACTAAATCCTTTCCTGCTTTTCTAATGATTTAAAATACGTTTTAGGTAGTGAAATTGAGCAGTCTTCACCATCAGGTTTACCAGAGCTACATTCAATCGATGCACCGCTTCTGTCAGTATCCGGTGCTAGCTGAGGGCCTCCGGCAGGCGGAGCTTGGGATCCGCGTGAAACTTTTGGCCATCGGAAAGGCGGCTTGGAAAATGGCGGCTGTGAGCGTTAACGCCCTGGCAGAAAGGAACATTAAGGCCGAGGGGCTGGTGCTCACCAAGCCCGGCCTCAGCCACGGCGATATCCCCGGCCTGGCCATCCTCTCCGGTGGCCATCCGCTGCCTAATGAAAACAGCCTGGCCTCCAGCTCGCGAATCGCCGCCTGGCTGAAGAAACTGAGCGCCAAAGATGACCTGGTGATCCTGCTTTCCGGAGGCAGCTCCGCGCTCTTTGAACTGCTGCCCGAAGGATTCGACCTGGCCGACCTGGCCACGGAACACAAGCTCCTGCTCCACAGCGGAAAAGACATCGCCGAGATCAACCGCGGGCGTACAGGGCTTTCCCTGGTGAAGGGCGGCAGGGCTCTCGAACTCACCAAAGCACGGAGGATAAAGGTTTTCGCCGTTTCCGACGTGGAGGGAAACGACCCCCGGGTATTGGGCTCCGGGCCGTTCACACCAGCGGAACCGGGTGAAAAAACAGCCGACGGCTGGCGCTATAAACTTGGGACCAAACAGATCGAATACAACATCATAGCGGACAATCAGGGCTTTCGCGAACTTTTTGCCAAAGACTTGCGCGAAAAGGGCTTCCGGGTGCTGGTGGAAGAATCGTTTCATGGCTGTCCACTGCCCAAGCTGGCCAACCAAATCAAAGAGACCCTGCGGCGGACAAGGAGTCCCAGATTCAGACTGCGTCCGCCCTTCATTAAAATCCTGGGCGGCGAGTCACCGCTGAAAGTGAGCGGCGAAGGCCTCGGCGGCCGCTGCAGCCATCTGGCGCTGATGCTGGTGCGCTATCTGGCCAAACAGGAGGAAACTGCCCTGTTTTGCTTCGCCACCGACGGCTGCGACAACGTTTCCGGCAGCGGCGGAGCCTGGTCTGACAGTAACACCCTGGCCCAGCTCAAGGCCGCGGGAATCAACCTCGCCGTCGCTATCAGGAAGTGCGACAGCTATACCGCCCTGAAAGCGGTCAACCACCTCCTCCCCGCCCCGCTTCTCGCCACCAACGTGAACGACATCCACGTCCTCAGCGTGGGCTACAGCCTGCAAAGCCCCTGTCCATCCAGGGACTGGGAAGCGATGGATATCTTTGACGAATTGGTCTGACACCCCCATACCACGATGAGAAGATTGGCGCTGCTCCTCACTTTGCTTCTGGCTTTGGGCTGGACCTGGCTGCTGGCGCAGGAGGAAACCGAGCTTCCCGCGTCCGTGGCTCCCGCCGATTCGTTGCTGAAAACCCCGGCCCCAGAGGATTCCCTATTTTACTCAGCTGACAGCCTGGCCTACAACCACGCGCTGGAACAAATCCGTCTCTACGGCAACACCAGCATCACCTACCAGACTTTCGAGATCAGTAGCGATTCGCTTTTGGTGGACCTCAAAAACAACCTCGCCTTCAGCCAGGGCAACACCGTGATGCGGGACGGCGACCAGATCATCCTGGGCGACGACGTGGCCTACGACATAGACAGCCAGACAGGTTCTCTTTCCGGCGGTATCAGCCGGATGGAGAAAAGCTACTACACAGGCGAGGAAATCCGCAAAATCAGCTCCGATGCTTACGACGTGGACAATGGCAGCTTCACCACCTGCGAGAACGAGGAGCCGGATTTCTGGTTCACCGCCAAAAAGCTGCGGATTTTTCGGGGTGACAAAATCGTGGGCAAACCTGTGGTCGCCTACGTGAACCACCTGCCCGTCTTCTATTTCCCCTTCATCGTGGTGCCGCTCCAGAGCGGACGCAAACCGGGTTTCCTGATTCCCCAGCCGGGCTACAACACCATCGACGGCAAGTTTTTCCGCGATATCGCCTGGTATTATCCCTACAAAGACTACGCGGACCTCATCCTGAGCCTGGACCTTTACGAGCGGACAGGCTGGCGCGCTGAGCTCCAGCTTGACTACCTGCGCCGCTATCTGCTGAACGGCAGCCTCGACGCTGCCTTCCAACGCAGGTCAGGCGGCAGCCAGACCTTCAACGACTGGTCGCTGCAAGCCACTCACCATCAGGAATTGGGCAACCGTGCCACCTTCGACGCCAACGTGGATTTCGTAAGCAACAAACGCATCTGGGAAGGAAGCTCCGACATCGACGAAAGCCTGGCCCAAACGGTCACCTCCTCCCTTTCCTACCGCCAGCCGCTGCTGGGCTCGTATCTGAACATCGGAGCATCCTACACCGAAGACCTGATCAACAGCCGCGGCACGGTCTCGCTGCCCTCGGCCTCTTTCGCCCTGCCCACCCGGCCGCTCTATGAGCTTTTCTACAAGCCGGAACGCAGCTCTGACGCCTGGTGGAGCAACCTCAACTACAGCTACAACCTGCGTCTGGACCACAGCGGCAGCCTTTACTCCAGCGACCGCCTGTTCATGGATTACGTCTGGAATAACCGCTTCGCCCCGGGGGATTCCGTCTGGCACAACTTCGGAATCAAGCACCAGCTTGGCCTTTCCTACAACTGGAAGGCCTTCGGCTGGCTGGGTCTGCAGCACGGCGCCCGCTACAACGAGGCCTGGTTTGACCGCGACAAAAACGGCAATACTCTGGTGCGCGGCAACGACTATAACGCCTACACCAACGCCAACTTCAACATCTACGGCATCCGCAACTTCAAGAAGGGCTGGCTCAAATCCCTGCGCCACATCGTCACGCCCAACGCCGGGATAAGCTTCAATCCTGATTTCAGCGCCAATTCACGCTTCTACAGCTTTGGCGGGGTCGGGCTGCTCAATTCCGCCCGCTCGGCAAATCTCAACCTTTCACTGGACCAGAAATGGCAGATCAAGTTCGGCAAAGACGACCGCAAGATAAACGACGTGTTCAGCCTCAACAGCCGCAGTTCGGCCAATCTGCTGAATCCTTCCGCCAAGCCCTTCCAAACCATCTCCCACACGGCGGCTTTCCGTCCCGGCAGCTTCAGCCTGGGCAACCTCAGGTTTCCCGGCACCAAAACGAAGCTGGAAGGGCTTTCGCTGGCATATTCAGCCCAGTTCAGCCTGAGCCACAGCCCCTACGGAGTGAGCTGGGACGACTGGAAAATTAGCAACCAGTATTTCTCCCAGGGCCTCACCCTAACAGGCTCCGCGCCCTATCAGGATTATTTTCCCAAGGCCAAAAACCGCATTTTCGACCCCTACCAGAAAGCGGACAGCCTCCAGTTTTTCGCGCAGACGCTCTCCGAAGCCGAATCCAGCAACACCTGGAGGATAGCCCTTTCCCACGATTTGAGCGCCACCGCCGACCTTTTCGACCCCATTTCCCAAAGCCTTCGTCTGGACAGCTCTTTCCGCCTCACCAAAAACTGGAGCGTGGCCTATGGCAGCTATTTCAACCTGAAAACCGGAGAACAGCTTTCCCAGTCAATCCGCGTTTCCCGCGACCTGCACTGCTGGAAGCTTGAACTCAGCTACACCCGCCGCAACGATTACTGGGAGTACAAAGTGGCGCTGTTCAACCTGGCCCTGCCGGACGCCTTGAGGTTCCAAACCAGTGATAGCAAAAGCTTTTAGGCGTGCGGTTTTCCTGGATCGAGACGGCTGCGTCAGCCCGGACGAGTTCGGCTATATCAGCAACCCCGCCGGCTATCAGCTCTACCCCTGGACCGGAGAGGCTTTGCGCCTGCTGCGGTCCCTGGGCTACCTGCTCATCCTCGTCACCAACCAGTCAGGCATCGCCAGAGGCTATTTCGACATTCCAGCCCTGAACCGCGTGCACGACAGACTGCAAGAGCTTTTGGCGGCGGAGAATGTGAAACTGGACGGCATCTACTTTTCCCCCTATTTCGCCGACGGCAGCGTTGCCCCCTACAACATCGAGCACGAGGACCGCAAACCGGGGCTGGGAATGTTCCGCAAAGCCCGGCGCGCACACAGGATAAATCCCGGCCAATCCTGGATGATAGGAGACAGGCAGACGGACATCACTTTCGGCAAGAACGCGGGCCTAAGCTCCATCCTGCTTCTCACCGGCAACGGCGCCTGGGAAATGCTTTCCGGCCTGCAAGACTGGCCGCGGCAGCCGGATTACATCGCCGAAAACCTGCTCACGGCGGCCAAACTGATCGAACTTCTCCACTGATGAAGACCCGCGGCTCTTTCAGCCAGAGAAAGTTCCAAAGTCTTTCCCCTTCCGCCCAGGTCAAGGCTCTGGACAAGCTCGCGTCCGTCCTGGAAAAAGCACTCGCTGGCGGAGAACCGGCTTCCGAATTGACTTCACACGTGCTGGAATGCGTCTCCTGGATGGCTGAACCCGTGCCTGAGAACGTTCTCAGGCTTTCCCAAGACCTGGCGTCCGCCGCCACGACCAGGGAGGCCCAACTGGCGATAACCCGCTTCAAAAGTTCGCTGGGCCAATCTTTCAAGGATAACCAGATACCCCTCAAACGAGAGGACGGACCCCGCTTCGCCGACCTTAACACTCTCGAGCGCGCTGGCAAGGTCATCCTCATTCTGGACAACCTCCGCTCGGCCTTCAACGTGGGTTCGATCTTCCGCAGCGCTGAATGCCTGGGCCTGGGCAGAATCTGGCTTTGCGGAGTAACCGCCACCCCGAATGACCACGCTTTGCGGAAAACCGCCCGGGGAACCGCCTCCCGCATCGACTGGAGCCACTTTGAGGAAACGGCGGAGGCGGTGAAACAGGCCAGAGCCGAAGGATACCGGGTTTACGCCCTGGAAACCTCAGCCCAGGCGGAATCCGTCTTCGCGGAGGATTTTCAGCTCCCCCTCGCCCTGGTGCTCGGAAACGAAAGCCTGGGCATTTCAGACGAAATTCTGTCCCTTTGCGACCGAACGGTTTGCCTGCCGGTCCAAGGCTGGAAAAACTCGCTCAACGTGGCAGTCGCCTGCGCCGTATGCGCCTACCAGATCGTGTTCGGCTGCCCATCCGGCCATTGAAAGGGATTTGACTGACACACAACACTTCTCCAGCTTCCTGAACTAACCGGCCTATTCCAAACAGGTTTCCCGGTAGTCAGACCCTTAGCGCTCTCTTTTATCCCTGTCGCATGCCTCCCGTAGAATACTCGCATCGAGTGCGGCCCATTGTGCGGGAGGCGAGACCGGAACGCAGGAAAGGGCCTTAACGGCCAAGCAGCAATGCTTCCTTCCTCTGTTTATCGGCCTTGCTCCCCTCCACCGTGAATTTCAGCCAAAGAAAAGCCCCGTCGCTTGACGGGGCTTTAACAATCAGTCGGGGTTAATGGCTCAGTTGAATCTAAGCACCACAAATTGCTCTGTCTTGTTGCGGTCCTGCACGTAGAGGATGATCGTGTTGCGTTCGTCCTTCCGCATTTTATCGATGGCGGCGTTCATGGCGGCGCTGTATTCTTCCGGGCTGTTCACCTCGGTATTTCCCACCTTGAGGACCACGAAGCCAACCTGGATCCCTGCCTTGGAAGCCGGGGAATTGGATTCGATGGCGCTCACGATCACGCCTTTGCTCGCCTTGATGTTGTTGCGTTGGGCATAGGCGCTGTCGGTGGCTTCCACGCTGATGCCTGCTCCGCTGTCCGGGGCCGCTGCTTCTTCAGTCTCGGCCACGGTGTCCTCGGGGAAGTTGTCGAGCTGGATGTAGAGGGTTTTGACCTTATCCTCGCGGATGATTTTTACCGGAACCTTGGTTCCCACCTTGGAAGTGGCCACCGCGATGCGGAACTTGGAAACGTTGGGCACCTTTTCACCGTTGAATTCCAAAATCACGTCGCCAACGGAGAGGCCGGCCTTGTGGGCGGGTGAATCTATTTCAACCTTGGCCACCAGAACTCCCGAAACCTCAGGCAGGTTGAGGGCTTCCATCAGGTCGGCGGTGATTTCCTGGGGCGCGATGCCGATGTAGGCGCGGGTCACCTTGCCATTGGCAACGAGGTCTTCCACCACTCTTTTAGCCAGGTTCACCGGAATCGCGAAACCGATGCCGATGTTGCCGCCGGAGGTGCTGGTGATGGCGGAGTTGATGCCGATCACCTCTCCATGTATATTCAAAAGGGGGCCGCCGCTGTTGCCGGGGTTGATTGCTGCGTCGGTTTGTATGTAGTCCTGATAGATGGGGGAATTGCTGCCGAAATTGAGGTTGCTTCTGCCGATGGCTGAGATCACGCCGAGGGTTACGGTGCGGTCCAGGCCCACGTCGCCAAAGGGATTTCCGATGGCGATGGCCCAGGAGCCGATTTCCAGGTTGGCAGAGTCGCCCAGCGGGGCGATGGTGATCTTTTCCCCTTCCTTGACGGTGATCTTGATCACGGCCACATCGGTGTTAGGGTCCAGTCCCACCACCGTGGCGGTGTAATTGACCTTGTCGGCCAGGGTGACGGTGATGGTGCCTTCCTTGCCTTTCTCCACCACGTGGTTGTTCGTCATGATGAAGGCTTCGCGGGTTTGGGGATTGTATTCATATACGAAACCGCTGCCCATCGAGGTTACGGGGCGTTGTGTCTCCCTGGGTTGCTGGGGAAAGAAGTAGCGGAAGAAATCGTCGTCGAAGAAGGGGTTTCTGAAATTCTGGACGGTGACCTTGGATTCGACCTTGATCTGCACCACAGATTGGCGCACCTGGCGAACCACCTCGACCACTGGATTGGGCTCACTGCCCCAAGTCGGAGCGCTGCTGCCAGCAGTCTGGCGGAACCGGGGCACATCGTCTGAGCGGAGGTCTTTGGTCTGGGCAACGGCGCAGGACATCAGGCTCAAGACCGCCAACAGAGTGAATATACGTTTGAATACTTTCATCTTTTCTCCTGAAATCGGAAACCAACGGTTCCCGGGCATATTGGGGTGTAAAAAAATAAAAACCAATCACATAGCGCTTCAAGTGCTGTTCCCGAACATAATAATCGACCCCAACGCCGCGGTCAAGGAAAAAATTGCCGCGGTGCCCTCCGCCTCCCAAGCCAGCCTGTTTTTGGGAAAGGCGAAATCCCCGACGCGGATATTGACAACATTTTGCCCTTGGCGAGAATGGCCCTCACATGGAAAAAGCTGAATTCGTAAAGGATACACGCACCCCGGTGAAATTCCTCAAGGGGGTGGGCGAGGTCCGCTCGCGCCAACTGGCCAAACTGGGCATCAACACAGTATTGGACCTGATGGAGCATTTTCCCCGGGCTTATATCGCCCGCAAGCTAAATCCCTCTCTGCGGGAGCTCAAGCCCGGCGACAACATTGCTCTTACGGCGATGATAAGTTGGGTGGACGAGCGCAGGACCCGCAAGGGAAAAAACCTGCTCGAAGTGGGCATCAGCGACGGCCGCGCCGCCATCGTCTGTTCCTGGTTCAGCTATCCCAAAAGTTTTCCGGGGCTGTTCAAGCCGGGCGCCATGCTCTGGGTTGCTGGAAACTTAACCGAATATAATGGCCAATTGCAGCTAATGCATCCTGAAGTTGAATTCGTGGACGACAGCGAAGAGCTGGATTTCTGGAAGAAGCGCGAGTTTCTGCCGGTTTACAGGCTCAGCGGCGACCTTACCCAGAAGTTCCTGCGCCGGATAGTTTACAGCGCTTTCGAGCTTTTCACTTCCCAGATCGAGGAAAACCTTCCGGAAGAGCTGATCGCCAAACGCGGTTTCCTGCCCCGCAAGGTCGCGCTTCAGAAGATGCATTTCTCCCTGCACCCGGAGGAACTGGACAAGGTGCGCAAACGCTTTGTCTATGAGGAATTCTTCTATTCCCAGTTGCTCTGGGCGCGCCACAAGCGCTTTCACGCCCAAGATGTTAAGGGCATCCGCTTCGAAAACAGGCGGGATCTTACTTCCAGGCTATACCGCGAACTGCCGTTCAAACTCACCCAGGCCCAGAAACGCGTTATCAACGAAATCTTTGGAGATATGTGTTCCGACAGGCAGATGTCGAGGCTGCTGCAGGGCGATGTGGGTTCCGGAAAGACGATCGTGACCCTCTTCGCGATGCTGCTGGCAGTGGAAAACGGTTTCCAGGCCGCGCTGATGGCGCCCACGGAGATTCTGGCGGACCAGCATTATGGCAACATCACCCGTCTGCTGAAAGATTTTCCCCTGAATATAGTGCTGCTCAAGGGCGGTTCCTACAAAGGCAAAGCCCAAACCAAAAACGCGATTTCCACAGGTGAAGCCAACCTCATCATCGGCACCCACGCCCTCTTGCAGAGTGATATTTCCTTTGAGAAACTGGGCTTTGTGGCTGTGGACGAACAGCACCGCTTCGGCGTGCAGCAGCGTGCCACCCTGGCCAGGAAGGACAAGCATCCGGACCTGCTCTACCTCAGTGCCACACCAATCCCCAGATCCCTCTCCCTCACCGTGTATGGCGATCTTGAAGTGAGCATCATCAACGAACTGCCACCTGACAGGATTCCCGTGAAAACCCTTGTCCGCTCTAACCAGAAGATAGACCTCGTTTACCGCGAAGTGGCAAAGGAACTGGCCGCCGGCAGCCAGGTCTATGTTGTCTGCCCCCTCATCGAGGAATCCGACAAAATGGACCTCCTCGACGCCCAGAGGATGCACAATCACCTTTCCACCAATATCTTCCCCCAATATAGCTGTGTGCTGCTGCACGGCAAAATGCCCTCCAGGGAGAAGGACACCATCATGCTGCGCTTCAAAGCCGGCGAGATCCGGATTCTGGTTTCCACCACGGTCATCGAGGTGGGGCTGGACATACCCAACGCCTCTGTGATGATCGTGGAACACGCTGAACGCTTCGGCCTGGCCCAGCTTCACCAGTTGCGTGGCCGGGTGGGGCGCGGAGGACAGCAGGCCTGGTGTTACCTGATCGAGCATTTTCCCCTCAGCAGCGTAGCGCGCGAGCGCCTGGACACCATGGCCAAAACCACTGATGGCTTCCTCATCGCGGAGAAGGACCTGCATCTGCGCGGACCCGGAGAGTTCTTCGGAACCGAGCAAAGCGGCCTGCCCCAGTTCACTTTCGCAAATTTGGTGGCGGACCAGCCGGTGCTCAAGGAGGCCCGCGAGGACGCTTTTTCCATCATCGCGGAAGACCTGTTCCTTGAGCAGGAAAAAAACGCCCTGATCAAAAAATTCTATACTCTCCAATTTGCTGATAAAGAAATGCTTATCCTCTACTGATGTCCACTCGTCCGGATTATTGTATTGACTAAATAACCCCCCTTGGATTTTAAGGAAAAAAACAAAAACTGACCCGAGGTGCCAATGAAAAAGCTGATCCTCCTGACTTTGCTGACCGTCGCCGTTAGCGCGATGTTCGCGGTAAAATTCGACCCAGATTACTTTTATTCCCGGTCTGTGATCGTCTGCTTCACCAAAGACGCGGTGGGCAACGACACCGGCAAGATAGACTGGTCTCTGCAAAATGGCCGTGCCCACACAGGGCTGAGTTCCTTCGACGAACTGGCCGCGGAGTACGGAATTGTGGAATTGCAGCAGATGCATCCCTATGTAAAAGTTCCCACTTGGAACGACAACGGAATCTACCTGCAAAACACCTATCGCCTGATCCTGGAATCGGATGACCGCATCGACGCTGCCGTGGACGCCCTGTCCAAGGACAAAAACCTCATCTACGCCGAGCTGGAAGGCATCGCACGCACCAAGTTTGTGCCCAACGACCCTATGGTAACCCAACAATATGTCCACACCCGCATTCAGAGTTTCGATGCCTGGGATTACATCCAGGGCTCTTTCGACGTAAAGGTCGCCATCACCGATTCCGGCGTTAAATGGAACCATCCGGACCTCCGGGGCAACATCTGGGTGAATCCGGCCGAATCTCCTGGCATGACCATTAACTGGGATGCCGGCACCATCTCCGGAGGCGATGGGGCCGACGCGGGCGAAGGCGGAAACAAGATCGACGATCTGATAGGCTGGGACTTTTTCAATAATGACAACAACCCCATGCAGACCTATATTTCCAACGACCACGGCACGCACGTGGCCGGTTGCGCCGGGGCTGTGGGCAACAACTCCATCGGCCTGGTGGGCACATCGCCAATCGTTTCAATCATTTCCTGCAAAGGCGCTTCCAACACCTCTCCCTCACAGGGAATCTCCTATGCCTATGACCAGATCAAATACTCCGCCGAAGTTGGCGCCCACATCATCAACGCCAGTTGGGGCAGCCCGGGCAACGGAGCTTATCCGAATTCCATAGTTAATTACGCCACCGCCCTCGGCGCCCTGGTGGTTACCGCCGCCGGAAACGACAATACGGAGCACAACTCCTCTTACCAGGATTACCCCGCCGACTGCACCAACGCCCTCTGCGTGGCTTCCACCGGCCAGAACGACATTAAATCGAACTTTTCCGACTTCGGCGCCCCCATCGACATCTGCGCCCCCGGCGAAGGCATCCTTTCCACCATCATTGCCGGAAACGGCTACGATGCCTATGACGGCACATCAATGGCTTCGCCTGTCGCGGCCGGTGTTTGCGCGCTGGTGAAAGCCCTGCATCCGGAACTCACTCCCGCGCAGCTTATGCAGCGCGTGATGATGACCTCAGATTACATTTACGAAGCCAACCCGGACTATGTTGGCAAGCTCGGTGCGGGACGCATCAACGCTTTCACCGCCACCATGTTCGACAAAATTCCCAACATCACCGTCGATGACACCACTGTGGAGGAATTCGAAGGGGACGGGGACGGAGTTCCCAACCCCGGTGAAACCATAAAGCTGAAAGTTTCCCTGAACAACTATCTGGATCCCTTCACCGGACTGGCCTGGATGACTGCCACCGGCCTCAACGCCACCCTCACCACCTCCTATCCCGGCATCACAATCATAGACGACACCGCCAGCTACGGAAACCTGACCCCCGGCAGCACGATGTGGAACAACAGCCAACCCTTCAAATTCCAGACCGTCGCCGGCCTGCCCTCGGAACCCATCCCCTTTGAGCTGGTGGTTACCGCCAATCCTACAGCGCCTTTCCCCTATACCAAAACCATTCCTTTCCAGGTGAACCTTTCCCTCGTCCAATCCGGCTGGCCGGTTGCTTTGGGTGGAGCCTCCAACTCCAGCGCCATCCTTTACAACCTCGATTCCAATCCTGACAGAGAGGTCATTTTCGGCGATCCCTCCGGGAAAATCCATGCCGTCAAGGCAGACGGAAGCTCTGTTGCCGGATTCCCCATAAATGTAGGCAGCGCCGTAATCGGCTCCATTGCCATGGGTGACGTTGACAACAACGGCGTAAAAGACTTTGCCGCCGGCTTCCAAAACAACAACATCATGCTGTTCGGCCCCACTGGAAACACCATCTGGACCGTTCCCGCTGGCGGAACCCTGCGCAATGGGCCCGTGATGGCCGACCTGGCTAACAATGGCCAGAGCAAGGTGATAGCGGTGACTCAGACCGGCAGCCTGGTGGTGCTCAACGCCGACGGCAGCCCTTATCCCAATTTCCCCGTCAGCCTTGGCGGTGCCTGTCTGGGCACACCGGCCGTGGCCGACCTCAACGGTGACGGCATCCACGAAATCCTCGTGGCCACCCTGAACGGCACTCTCCATGCCATCAACAGCGCCACCGGACAGAACATCGCCGGTTTCCCCGTGACCATGCCGAGCGGTTCACAAAATCCCATCACCATCGCCAACCTCGATTCTGACAACCACCCCGAAATCATTGTTACCACCAGCACTTCGGGCCACATTCTGGCTTACAACCATGATGGGACGGTTCACTTCCAGAAAAGCGTGGGAGGCCAGATCAAGACCGGAGCCGTGGTTGCAGACGTGAACAACGACGGCAACAAAGAAATCATCGTGATCGGCGCCGCTGGCGTGGTGAACGTGCTCACCACCGCCGGAGCTGACTTGCCCGGAACCCCCATCAACGTTGGCCAGGCTGTGGAATGCACGCCCACGGTTGCTTATTTTGACGGTGACAACATGGCCGGCATCATCTTCGGCGACACCAACGGCTACGTGCACAGCGTGAGGATCGACGGAACCGAATCTCCAAACTTCCCCCTCCGCATCAATGGCAACGTGAAGACCTCCGCCGCCCTTGGCGACATCGATCTGGACGGAGACCTGGACATCGTGATCCCGAACGACGCCTCCTTCTATGTGATAGACGTAAAGCGCCCCGCCCAAAGCATCCCCTGGCACTGCTATCTGGGAACATACAACCGCGCCGGGAACAGTTACCAAACCACTCCAGTGGCGGACAACTCCATTCCCGAACTCAATACCAGGCTCCACGGCAATTTCCCCAATCCCTTCAACCCCAGCACCGTGATCTGTTTCGAACTGGCCGAGTCCGGCCCCGTGACCCTGGAAATCTACAACCAGAAAGGCCAGTTGGTTTCCACCCTCGTGGATGCCAACCTTCCTGCCGGGAACCATTCCGCGGCCTGGAACGGCACTGACGCCTCCGGCGACGCCGTGAGCAGCGGAGTCTATTTCTACCGCATGCGCTCCGGCGCTTTCAGCTCCACTCGTAAAATGGTGTTGATGAAATAATCCCGATTCAAACATGATCTGAAACACCGGAGACCGGACCAGGTTTCCGGTGTTTCCTCAATAAACACCCCGCGAGGAAACATGCCCACCAAACAATACGGATCAAATAAATTTCAAGACCTTTCCTGGATTGCCGCCCACTGGGGCTATTATCTGCGCCTGAACGGCCATGTGCTGAAGCAGGGTGTGCCCCTGCGCGAACTGATCGGACTCAAATACCCGCTCCGCCTGTCCGATCCGCCCAAACCGCCCCTGCTCTCGGTGGATTTCACCGACGCCTGCGACCTTGCCTGCGTGTACTGCAACAATCCGCTTTTCCCCCACCCCCGCACCATGATGAGCGACGAGGTGTTCGGCTGCCTTCTGGAAAATCTCCGCGCCGCCAAGATCAACCGTGTGCGCATCGGTGGCGGCGAACCCATGCTGCATCCCAAATGCGCGGAAATGCTCACCAAGCTGGCCCCCCTCACCAAATACCTCTCCGTTATCACCAACGGCCAGTGGCAGGACCCCCACCACATAGACGAAATCCTGCTTTCCGGGGTGAACCTGATCGAAATATCCATCGACGCGGGCGGTGCCAGGATCTATGAAGCTTCCCGCAAAAACGCCAGCTACCTGCGCCTCATCCGCAACCTGCGCCACATGCGGGCCCTGAGGGACAGACTGAAGAGCAAAACCCTCATCAAAGCCCGCCTGATGCTGAGGCCCTCAACCCGGCACCTGGAAAGCTCTGAAACCCTCTTCTGGAGACGCTACGCGGATACCGTGCTGCCCCAGCTTCTGCTCAAGCACCCGGATTCCAATTACGACACCGACGTCTTCTATTCCCCGGTTTACGACCAGAATACGGCTCCGGTTTGCACCCTTCCCTTCAAGGACCTTGAAGTGAGGCCAGACGGACGCGTTCCCATCTGCCCCGCCAAAGGCTGCGCCATCGATCCCACCAAACAGCAATTCCTCGGCCACATCTGCCAGGATTCCCTGCTGGACATCTGGAACGGCCCGGAGTTCAAAGCCATGCGCCAGGCCCACCGCGACAGACGTGGAGACATCCTGGAAGGCTGCAAAGGCTGCAACTATAGCTAAACAGCATTTACCAGACCAGCCCGCTTCCCTGACAGGCTGGCGTAGAGCGAGGAACGAGCATCGATAACAGCAATGAATGATTATTCCAATATTTCCTGCCGTCCATGCTCACTGTGTTCGCTGGACGCCAAGGGTGGTGAAGTAGCGTGGGTTTTCTGGATTCCGGGTCAAGCCCGGAATGACCTGTAATATCTTGGCCGGAAGAACCGAATATACGTCATCCCGGACGTCACCGAACCCGCGAGGTGACTTTGATCCGGGATCCATAACAGGATAAGAACTGGATTCCGGGGCAAGCCCGGAATGACGTGGTGGAGGGGTGGCAGGCTGGCTTAGAGCGAGGAACGAGCATCGACGACAGCAACATTTCCTGCCGTCTATGCTCGCTGCGTTCACTGCACACCCTAACTATGATTTTCCGCCCTCCGGGCTGCCCATTCGGTTTGAAAGGGAGCCATAAAGAGTAGAAAACAAAAGGCTCTGGCCCTCCGTTATAGCCCCCTGCCAACGATACACGTTCATCCACAGCGAATGTCCATTTTGTCATCCGTGGTTTCCCCATTTACCCCTTCTCACTAACATCCCATTCACTTCTCGCTTAGTTCCCGCCCGTCAAACGGGAACTCAGCGGGAGGCGAAAAGGAGGCAAATGGGCTGGGGCAAAGGGCGGGTCAGGAAATGAACAGCCGGATAAGCTCACTTGAAAAAAGAACTTGACTTGGATTTGAAAGATGAAAACAATGCGAATGGTCGTTTGGCCTTGCATAGATAGTGAGTAACGGGGGATATCAGATGCCCTCAAACAGTTAGTAAATTTGATTTGGGTTTACACCAATATTTGGGGCTCAACACACTACTGAGGTTGCCATGAAAGGTTATAGATGGCTCATAGCCGGGCTACTGTGCATGATAGGCTTCGGACTTCCTGCTGTAACCAGAATTGTCGATATCTCTGGGGCGGGGCAATATACAAGCATTCAAACGGCGGTTACGGCATCATCATCTGGGGATTCAATTCTTGTGTACCCGGGCAGGTATATGGAGAATGTAAATATTTCTGTAAACAATATCGTTATCGTAAGTTTGGAATATTCATCCAATGACCCCTCATATATTGCTTCAACCATAATTGATGGCGGCCTGAATGCGCGAGGCATAAGAGTCAACCAAAATGTACAGAATATCAGTATCCGTGGCTTTTCCATAACTAATAGCAGGACAGGAATATCATTAGGGGAGAATAGCACATCAGTAATTACAAATTTTTCACCGTTTGGAAATGTTTCTCCATACGGAGCAGGAATAAACATATTTAAGAGCACGACAGTGCTGAGTGGGGTTCGGATATTTGACAATTATGCTTATATAATGGCAGGTGGTATATACATCAATGGCTACATGGGGTCAGTAAACGTCACCTTTGATCCGGTTAACCGCTGTTCCATATACAACAACACAGCCGGGGCAGGACAGGATATCGTTGCCCACTCGATCAACAACGACCTGAGCATTCCCCTCGAGATGTTCACGGTAGCCAATCCCAGCAGTTATTACGCCGCGGCTTACAGGGCTTCCGGCAATGAATTTGAACTACTGATAGACGCCCAGGCGTTCCATCATCAAGAGATCAACCACGACCTCTACGTGTCTCCGGAGGGAGACGACGCCAACGACGGTTTGAGTCCCGCGACAGCCCTCAAGACAATCAGAACGGCAGTTTACAGGATTGCTTCCGACAGTTCGAACCCTAAGACGGTGCATATTCTACCGGGGACTTATTCCAGAACTACCAACCAGCAGATGTTTCCAATTCCTTTAAAAAGTTGGGTTAAAGTTCAGGGGGCGGGGATTGAAGATACTCAGATAGTGGGAGAGATGGACCCTGCTTATGCCAATGTCCAATACAATGCGTTAAAAGTCATCACCAGTTTCTATCAGAGTCACGCCAGCCTGGAGGACCTGTCCATCACTTCCGCCGGATCGGACAACAGTTGCGCGATCTGGGGCTTTGAGGATGAAGCGCTGCAACTGAAAAAGCTCAGGATGTATGAACTGAGTCCGGATTTGTATGCAGTGATTAATATTAGAAGAGCTTCTAATATAATGTGGGACAGCATTACGATCGAGGATATAACAACCGACCAAATGGGAATGTTATATACTGAAGGCTACATCACCGGAACAATCCGGAACTCAGTTTTCAGAAACGCAGCATCAACATATACTAGTAATCAAGTGTGGGCAAAGCCTTTAATATGGACATCGGCAGGACAGAGTTTTACCGTAGAGAATTCAATATTTACTAATCTATCAATGGCGATGATGATGCTCAGGCTATTTGTTTTGGTGGAGTTTTAAATCCTCAATCACAACAGTATTATACGTTCCGGAACTGTTTGTTTTCGAATATAAACTGTAACGAAAGAGGTGTGTTAATAGTTGGACACACATATCCGGAGATGAACATCACCAACTGCACCTTTGCCGGGCATACCGGTAACGGTGAAGCGCTGATGATAAATGGGAATGTAACAATCTCCAACTGCATATCTTATAACAACAGGTCCAAGGAAATCGCCATCAATCCCATGGATGGGACAGGTATCCCCACCACATTGACCCTCGAAAACAACCTGATCCGGAATGGTTATAGCGATATTTGGCCATGGATTGGTTGTACAATTAACTACTCTGAAACCAACATCACTGGCAACCCCCTCTTTCTTGGTGGTGATGATACCCATGATCCGCTCTATTACAGCCTTTCAGCCGCCTCACCCTGCATCAACTTCGGGACTCCAGATACTGAAGGCCTTGGCCTGCTTCCTTACGATCTGGCAGGCAACTGGCGCATCTGGGACGGTTGCATCGACATGGGCTGTTATGAGTACGGCTCGGAACCTTGGGTTGGTAATAACGATTCCGTGTTGCCCGTTCCAAGTGAAGCGCTAAGCGTTTATCCCAATCCTTTAAGTCAGTTAGCCACCATCCTGGTGGACACATGGACAGCGTTGCAAGAGGCAGCGGCGTGACAGCAACTGACGCCAGGATCAATGTCTATAACCTGAGAGGCCAGAAAGTGAAGAGCCTTGCCCCGGATGTGGCCGGAAGGGGAATCTTCAGTTGGGATGGCACCAATGAGACGGGCAATGCCTGCGCCAATGGCATCTATCTGCTTGGCCTATCGCTGGATAACAGGCTTGTCCAGAGCAAAAGGGTGACGCTGCTAAAGTAAGCTGAATATAAAGACAATGCCGGTCGATTCGCCTCCGGAATGACATATTCTGGAAACTGGGAATTTTGGGATTGACACATTTGGCCGGGTGGAGAGAATGGCATTTAGAATAGATGGTGCTACTTTTAGGTAAAAGGGAATCCCGTGAAAAGCGGGAGCGGTAACCGCCACTGTAAGCGGCAGATGAGGCCAGTCCGGTCACTGCGTTAGAGAGCGTGGGAAGGCCGGGCTTCCAAAATGGCCGCCGCGAGCCAGGAAACCTGCCACCGATTCCGGCCAGCTTATACGGATTATGTAAGCCCGGAGCAGGTAGCGCGACCTAATTCAAAAAAAGAAGAAGGTGAACGCTATGCCAAGAACAAAACAACTGATTGTGGCGCTGGCTCTTTTGCTGGCGCTGACGGCGCTATCCGCCGACGTTATCTTCGTGGTCAACTCCACCTCCCGCACGCTTTCACGCATCGATACTGACAGCGGAAGCGTGAACAATTCCTTTGCCCAACTGGGCCTGACCCCCAACCTTATGGACCTGGACGAGGAACATATCTACGTGATCTGCACCGGTGACAACGCCGTCCAGGTGCTGAACAGGTTCACCGGCGCCCATCAGCGCTATCTTCCGGTTGCGCCTTCCTCCAATCCCTACGATGTGCTCAAAGTGGGTGATTTCCTCTATGTGACGGGCCTTTTCACCAACAGGGTGTATAAACTAAGCCTGCAGACCAACTCCGTGGTGGGGTCTCTGGAAGTGGGCGCAGCGCCGCAGGGATTGTGTTCCGACGGCACGCGGCTCTACGTCTGCAATACCGGCGGCTACCATAACAACTACGCTAACAGCTCCGTGAGCGTTATCGACCTGGCTTCCTTTGCCGTTACGGCGACCGTGCCGACCTGGACCAATCCTCAATTCGCGGTGCTTCGGGACGGATATCTGCACGTATCCTGCACCGGCAACTGGGGCGACGTCTCCGGCAAGCTGGACATTATCGACCTTGACACCCTGGAACTCGCCCAGCGCCTCGACGTAGGGGGCAATCCCGGTTCGCTGTGGATCAGCCAGAGTGGAACCGGCTACATCGGCGAAGGCTACGGAAACGCCCTCTACAGCTACAACGCGGACACTCACAGCCTTGAACACGGAGCGGCAAATCCGCTGAACTACGAAGCGTCGATGGTATCTGGCAATGCTGCCATCATCGCGCTTTTGAAACAAAACTGGGATACTTTCTCGCTGGTTCGCGCCTACAGCCACGATTTCACTTTGCTGGGACAATACCAGGTGGGGCTGTCAAGCTCGGACATCCTGGTCGTCCCCGAAGAAACCGCCGCCAACGATGAGCTGCTCCCTTCCGCGCGGCACCGGGTTTATCCAAATCCGCTCAAGCGGGGAGAAACGTTGCATCTGGACAAAGGTTCCGTAGCGGGGGAATTCCGCCTTTACAACCTGAAAGGACAAATGGTCCATGAGCAACAACTGGCCAAAGGAGAAACCTCAGTCCGCCTGGACGGCTTGTCCGCCGGGGTTTATTTCTGGGCGCTGAAAGGAGCGGACGTGGATAACAGGGGGAAATTGCTGATCTGCAATTAGGGCAGATTTTGCTTGACGCTTCAGCCACAAACTAAAAAGCTGTTCATTGATTAACTATGATACTTTTCAAGGAGTTATGATATGAACTACTTTTTGAGTGACGACCAGCTCGAGATGAGGGAAATCGCGAAACGCATCGCGGAAGAAAAGATGCGGCCTCTCTCTGAAAAATATGACGAGGAAGGCATTTTTCCCTGGGACATAGTTGAAGTGATGCGCCAAAGCGACCTTTTCGCCATCCTTGTGCCTGAAGAATATGACGGTATCAGCGGCAAAGTGACCGACCTTGTGGTTGTGACAGAAGAGCTTTGCGCTGTGGACGCCGGCATCGCGCTGGCCTTTGGCGCCACCGGCCTGGGCATGTATCCCATCGCCATCGCCGGTTCTGAAGAGCAGAAGAAGAAATACCTGCCCCAAATCGCTGCCGGGGAGCAGCTTGCCGCTTTCGCGCTCACCGAAGCGAACGCCGGTTCTGACGCCGGAGCGATCGAAACAACTGCCCGCAAAGAAGGAGACCACTACATCCTCAACGGCACCAAACAATGGATCACAAACGGCGGCGAGGCAGGCATCTACACAGTTTTCGCCATGACGGACAAAACCAAGGGCGCCCGGGGCTGCTCCTGCTTCATAGTGGAAAAAGGCACTCCCGGCTTCAACTTTGGCAAGAAGGAAAACAAGATGGGCATCCGAGCTTCAGCCACACGGGAACTGATCTTCGAGGACTGCGCCGTACCCGAGGCCAATCTGCTGGGCCGCGAAGGAACTGGCTTCATCACCGCGATGAAGGTTTTCGACAAATCCCGCCCCATGGTGGGTTCTCAGGCTGTGGGCATCGCCCGCGGCGCTTTTGAAGCGGCGGTGAAGTATTCCAAGGAAAGGCATCAGTTTGGCAAGCCTATCTCGAGCTTCCAGGCTGTCCAGTTCATGCTGGCAGACATGGCCACTCAGATTGAGGCAGCCCGCGCTTTGGTTTGGCAGACGGCGAAGATGATCGATGCCGGCGAGCGCAACTTCAGCAAGGAATCCGCCATGTGCAAATATTTCGCTTCGGACATGGCGATGCAGGTTACCACCGACGCCGTGCAAATCCTTGGCGGTTATGGCTACATGAAGGAATATCCAGTGGAAAAGATGATGCGCGACGCCAAGATCCTGCAGATCTACGAAGGCACAAACCAGATCCAGCGCGGGATCGTGGCCTCGAACCTGCTTAAGGAGTTTTGATGCACGAATGGATCAGGGACTTTCCAGCCGCCATCACGGTCTGCGACAGGGACGGCCTGATCCTGGAAATGAACGAGAAAGCCTGCGCCACTTTCGCTTCCCGCGGTGGCGCGGCGCTGATCGGCACCAGCCTCTTCGATTGCCACAAACCCTGCTCCGTGGCCATCATCAGGGATATGCTGGCTACAGGAAAGAACAACGTTTACACCATTGAAAAACAGGGTGTAAAAAAGCTTATCTACCAGCAGCCCTGGTATCAAAATGGAGAACTGGGCGGTTTGGTGGAACTATCGCTGGAACTGCCGGATACCATGGCCCACCATGTCCGCGACTGAAAAACTGCTGCTGCACAGCTGCTGTGCGCCTTGCCTGATCGCCCCGTACCAGGAGTTGAAAATCGAAGCTGTAAACGTTTCGGTGCTGTGGTACAACCCCAACATCCATCCCGTTACAGAATATCGCCAGCGGTTGCAAACGCTGAAGGATTTCGCGGAGCGGGAGGGATTTCCGCTGATCGTTAAAGATGATTACGGCCTCAGGGACTTCGTGAAAGCGGTTGTGGACAGGCTCAACTCCAGATGCGGGCACTGCTACCGACTGAGGTTGGAAACAGTAGCCAAAACAGCTTCCGAAAACGGTTTTGACGCTTTTTCCAGCACGCTGTTCTATAGCAAATACCAAAACCACGAACTGCTGAAAGAGATTGCGGAGGAGATGGCGGCAAAGTACCAAGTGAGCTTCTTTTACCGCGACTGGAGAGAGCTTTGGGATGAGGGAACACGGCTTTCCAGGGAAGCCGGAATGTACCGCCAGAAATACTGCGGCTGTGTGTTCAGCGAGGAAGAGCGCTATCTAAAGCGGAAACAGGCCTGAGCCTTCAGCTCAGGGCCACGTCCAGAAACATCATCAGAGCGAACCCGAGCATCACGCCCAAAGTGGCCAGGTGCGAGTGTTCGCCTTTTTGCGATTCGGGGATCACCTCTTCTGCCACCACGAAGATCATGGCTCCGGCGGCAAAGGCCAGCGCGTATGGCAAAACCGGACGGGCAACCATCACCAAAGCCGCTCCCAGCAAGCCCCCCAGCGGTTCCACCATGCCAGAGAACTGGCCCCAGAAGAAGCTTTTCCACCTCGACATCCCCTCCCGCCTTAGCGGAATGGAGAGGGCCGCGCCTTCGGGCAGGTTCTGGATCCCGATGCCCAGAGTGAGGGCCATAGCCCCGGCCAGAGTGGCATCGGCAAATCCGGAAGCGTAAGCTCCGAAAGCCACGCCCACAGCCAGTCCTTCCGGGAAATTGTGGAGCGTGACAGCCAGGAACATCAGGGTTGATTTGTCCCAGGGTGTTTTCAGGCCTTCTTGTTCGCCCATCTCTTTGCCCGGGTGTAGATGTGGCAACAGAGCGTCCACTCCACGCAGGAATGCCCCTCCCAGCAAAAACCCGACCAAGGCTGGCAGAGGATTTCCGTTGCTGAGGTTGATGGCCGGATTGAGCAGCGACCAGAAGCTGGCCGCGATCATCACTCCCGCGGCAAAACCCAGCATGGTGTCCAGCAGCCAGGGCTTGATGGCGCGGAAAAGAAAGACAAAAGCCGATCCGATAGCCGTCATCATCCAGGTAAAGCCTGTCCCCAACAGAGCCAGCAGGATGGGGTTGGAAACCGGGTGGGCGATCACAAATAGAACTTTTCGATGGCCTCCAGCATCTGCTGGATTGCAGTCTGGGTGTCGTCCACAGCCAGGGTGCGCTTGTCTCCGTTGTCGAATGTGATCACAACATTACCCAGAACCCTGCTGATCTCACGGATTTTGGGAATCACGATGTAACTCTTGCCTAGTTGCTCGTCGTCGTAGGTGAAAATCGCTTTCATTATCAATCCTGATTCTGCTCCGGGGTCAACCGGTATGGCGTTTGAGGTTGCAGGTCTGGCTGGTTCGCTCGCCGGGACGGAGGTATTCAGCGAAGTCGGCTTCAAACTCGATCAAGGTGTAGTCCGGATCATCATAGCCGTGGAAATATTCGTCAAAAAAGAAGCAGCGCTCGGAGGCTTCAGCCTTAAGCGCTGCGTTGGTAACAATCCTGGCAATGCCGGTGAGGCGGATGTAGCCTGTGTTCCCGGATTCACGAAGAGGCACGCAGACCTCCACCCACTTGTTGGCACTAATCTGGCTGACCTTCGCGTCTCCGCTGAAGGTGGCGAAGAAATAGCGGTCTTCATACATGAATAGCACCACGGGACGCACCCGGGCTTGTTTTTTATCGACCGTGGCCAGATAGACATACTGGTTCTGGCTGATCCAGGCCATGATCTCCTGCTGCAGGGCGGATTCAGAGGTTCGTGCCATGGTAGAGCCTTATTTAGTTAGGTTTATGGCCTTGATGATGGCCTGGTTTCCAACTTCTGGATTGTCCTGTTTGTCCCGGGGCAGATTTTCTATCTTGTGCACCACGTCCATGCCGCTGGTCACTTTGCCGAAAACGGTGTGTTTGCCGTCCAGCCAGGGAGTTCCGGGCTGCTTGGTGACGATGAAGAACTGGGAGCCGTTGGTGTTGGGTCCGGAATTGGCCATGCAGATGTAGGAATAAAGAACGGGGGCTTTAAGTATTTGTTTCCGGAGGGGTTCGCTGATGCCGGTGCGGTTCTGGTACCACTCCACGGTCTTGCCATAGATCGGTTCCGGACTCTGCTCTTCCTGCACGGCTCTTACGATGTCGAAGACCTCCTGCTGGGGATTTTTGGCCGACTGCATGTAGGGGATGATGATCTTGGTCCAGACCAGCATGGCTGTCTCTTCATCGTTGACCTCGCCGGTGACCGCTTCACCCGGAGCGTAGCATTCGTCTTCAAACTGGTAGCCGGGCCCGCCCATGCCATCATTGGAACGGTCGCCGTCCTTGGTGTTGGGGTCACCGCCCTGGATCATGAAATCCGGGATGACGCGGTGAAAGTAGGTCTGGTTGTAAAAGCCTTCCGCCGCCAGTTTCAGGAAGTTGTCCACCGTCTTGGGCGCCAGGTTGGGCCAGAGTTCCAGCTCAATGTTGCCTTGGTTGGTTTCGATCACTGCGGTCTTCACTTGGGTTTCCTTATCCAATTTTTCCTCCAGTTTTGCGGCTCCTGCCGACTTCAGTTCATTGGTCTGGCAGTTCAGCAGGCTGAGGCTGAGAACCAGGACCATCGCCACCAGGGCGATCTTCTGCGGGGTTTTTAGCATTGTGCATCTCCTTGCTTTTGTAATATTTGAGGCTCACCTGGCCAGAATCTATCTCCAGGTAGCTGTGGTGCCGGGTCCAGTCGCCGCTGTTGGCATAACTTCCACCTTTTAAGCGGGTTATCCCGGGATGGTGGCTGTGACCCATGCAAACCAGGTCATAATCCTTTTTTCCAATCATATACTCCGCGTAACGGCTCAGTCCCGCACTTTTTTTGGATTGGAGCAGAGAGGATACCTGCCGGAACCGGCTGGAGCGGGATAGCTTTCCCCCGATCAACAGAGCGAGATCAGGGTGCAACAGGGAAAAGAGCTTCTTGCTGAGCTTCATGCGGATCAGGCGTCGGAAAAACTTGTAGCGGAGGTCGTTCACGGTGTGTAAATCGCCGTGGGTGAACAGCATCCTGAGGCCGTCCTCCTTCAGGCTGAAAGAGTTATTGTAAACCTCGATTTCAAGATAATCTCGGAAAAAATCATTGAACCAGAAATCGTGGTTGCCGCTGATCAGAACCAGCCTGCAGCCGTGTTCACGAATCTCCGCCAGGCGGTGGAGAATGGGAAAGTACTGCTTTATGATGGCGTATTTCCAGTCGAACCAGAGGTCGAAGATATCGCCGTTGAGCACCATCAAGTCGTATTTTCCCACTGCCTGTTTCAGAAAGTCGAGCGCCAGATTGGCGTTGGCACGGTCGTAAGTGTCTTTGAACACGTATTTGTAATGCACGTCAGACAGCACGCAGATGCGCATCTCAACTCCGGGTAAGCAGGTAGTAGATGATGTTGCAGCCAAAGCGGAGAGCTGTTTCGCGCACTTCCGGCGGATCCTTGTGAGTGGCGGGATCGGCCCAGCCGTCGCTGATATTTGTTTCGTAGGTATATAGACACATCAGGCGGCCGTCATCGTCAAAAATGCCAAAGGCCTGGGGCGGCTTTTCGTCGTGCAGGTGGATTTTGGGCAGACCGCCGCTAAAATCGAAAAAGCTGGTAAACAAGGGTGAAGAGCCATCCAACTCCACCAGCTCGTATTCTGGAAAGACCCGTTTGATCTCACGCCGGAAAGAGGAATCCATGCCATAATCGTCATCGGCGTAGAGAAAGCCCCCGCGCAGCATCCACTGGCGCAAATTTTCCACTTCGCGGTCATCCCAGCGGATGTTGCCGTGCCCGGTTAAATAAACGAAAGGATATTCGAAAAGCTTTGCTTCGCCGGCTTTGACCACGCTTTGGTCGAGGGGAAAAGTGGTGTTCAGGCTCGCGTTCACAAAACGGGCCAGATTGGGCAAAACCTCCGGATCGTTGTACCAATCCCCTCCGCCGTCATATTGGAGCCGGGCGAAGCCCGTGGTGGTGACGTTTCCGGTCACGGCACCCAAGGTGGTGGAAAGGATCAGGAGGAAGGCCGGCAGCAGGTTTCGGGGCATCTCAGTTCACAATGTTCAGATTCACGCAGACCAGGGAATCCTGCGTAACCAGGTAAAAACAACTATTGTAATCATCATACTTGGAAATATACCTAAGCTCTTCCGGCAGAGCCAGCTCACTCATCAGTTTGCCCTGCTGGCTGTCCAGAATAGCCAGCCCCCGCTTGAGAGGGAGCACGGTGAGGTTTTTGTCGATGCGCTTTTCCTGAGCTGGCGTTATCTCCTGCATGGTCAGGTTGGACTTTTCGTTAGCCAGAGCCTGCAACGACTGGCTCCAGACTTCATTTCCCCGCAAATCCAGTCCCAAAGTGTTGCCATTGGCAAGGGTTGCGTTAAGTCCGGCCGTTGTGGTCATTATCGCGACCACCGGGGCAGGATAGTTCTGTTTCCAAAGCTGCTCGCGGGAGGAAAGCTTATAAGCATAGATATCGGCCCCGCTGACCAGAAACACATTCTGCTGGTTGAAAGCGGGAGAGGATGTAACCCTGAAGGGCAGTTCCATGCTCCAATTCCGGACCAGTTGCACGTTCCGGGCCGGCATGTTCAAAACGGTTATAGCCTGCTCGATCTTTTCATTGACCACTTTCTTGGCGCGGTAGAAGCCCACACCGATGATGCGGTTCCCCAAGGCCATGTAAATTATAGCCAAAGCCGTTCCCAGAAGCAGGAACAGGGTGCTGATCTCCAGCTTGGTCAGGCGGCGTTTTTTGGGTTTGGCCAGAGGAGTTTGATGCTTGAGGATGAGCCACAGCGCCGGAGAGGCAGAGCTGAAGGATTCCACCAGCGGCTGCAGGCTGCTCACGTCAGGAGAGCTTCCGAAAACCTTGGTTGCCACTTTTCCGGACAGCACCACCAGGCTTTCATTTTCTTTCAGATGGAATTTTTGCGGTTTCACCCGGATGTCTTCTTCCGAAAAGCCCAGCAGATTCAGATTCTTCAAGCTTTGCACGTGGTAATTCTTCCAGTTCCGGCCCACCGTTTCCAGTTTTTTCCCATTGGTGACGGCACAAAAGAGACGGCCAAATTGCACAAAGATGAGATCATGGTCAAAACACACAGCGAAAAAGAGGGACAGGCCCTTTTCCCGCAGATTTGTGCGGCGCAGGCTGGCATGCAGCTTCCAGTGGAAATCAGCGAAGAAGCTCTTGAGCCAGTTCTCGATCTCCATCTTGCTGATCTCAAGCACCTTGGCATTCAATACTTCCAGTTTTACCCCAGCCAGGATCTCCTCCAGGGCGATGTCGTTCTCTTCGTGGGCCACGCAGAGGAACCAGGCGTAACGGCCATCCTGGGAGGACTGGTGTTCACAGATGCTTTGAGGAGACAGGGCGTATTTGCTTTGTAGTTTGATCATTTTAATTCCACCATTTGATCATGCTGCGCCAAAAAACCCTCATCAGCGTGGGAATATCCATCAGCATGTTGGTATAGGCGGCGTTGGCCAGTGGGCACCAGCACTGTTTTTTATGAATGGAACGGCGCTCCAGTTCGGATTCGTGGTTGAACCAAATCTCGCGGAAATTGTATTTACTGGCGCGCAGATTGCCCAAAGACTTTGCCTTGACACAGCAGCTCCAAACGTCACCGTCCGGCGAGATCTGGGCTGAAGCCACTCCAGCATAACAGGGCAATATCTGGCGTTCGTCGCGCATGATGCGTTTCACCAGATTGTAATACTCTATCCTGAAAGCCATTGTGATCTTGTTCATCCCCTTGTATTTTTCGTTTTTGATGCGGTGGATAAGATAATCGATGGCGGATTTATAAGCCACAAGGCTGGGCGTGATCTGGGCCCCAAAGGTGTCCAGTTCTCCCCTCTCCTCGGCAATCTCGGTGATGTAGGCATCCGGTTTTAGACGCAGCAATTCGTTGGCGATGCCCGGAAAGGTATCCACATTGAACTGCGAAATCACGGTATGGATGCCCACTGCCAGATTGGGGATCTGCAGGGCTTTTAGCTTCTGGAAGGTGGCCATCGTCTTCTTGTAGTTGCCTGGCACCTTGCGTATCTCGTCGTGCTGTTCGCCGATGCCGTCCACCGATATGTTGATGATCACCTGGGACTTGGGGCAGGCCCTGGCGATCGCGGCGGTCTTTTCCACTATGGTGCCGGTGAGGATGCCGTTGGTGGGGATGTTGATTATGTTGGGGCGTGAAATCTCATAAATGGTGGAGACCACTTCCACAATGTCCTTGCGCAGAAAGGGTTCACCTCCGCTGAATGTGATCCAGTAAGGCGAGCGGCCTATCTTCTTGAAGGTTTTGGCGTATTCTTCCACTGTGAAATTGCGCGCTTTCTTCTTCCAGACATTACAGGTGCTGCAGCGCGAATTGCAGGTGTAGAGCAGGCTTACGGTATAACTCATGGGCAGGAGGCGGGGAAAACCGAGATGCTTCATCAGCCAGTATCCGAGCATCCTGAAAAGCAGATTGAGCATGGCGTTCAAAAATCCTTAACGTCCCAAATCCTTAGTGGACCGGGCGATATCCCAAGCGAAGGGGTTTTTGCCCTTGATGTAAAAATCCCAGGAGCCCAAAAGCCGGCAATACATTTCCAAAAGCATCACGGCAAATACTTTGGGTGCAGAAGCCGGGTGTTCGCGCAATTCGGCCAGGAGTATCCAGAGCAGGGTGCCCCCATCCTGGGAAACCACCTTGTAGTCCTGTTTTTGCTTCAGCCAGAGATGGCCGTTCTGGATGCGGCGGCGCTGCTTGATGAAGTCTTTCAGGTTCGTGGGGCCTTTGTTGCTGATGATCGCGTCAGGAACGTAGCGAAGTTTCAGACCATGGGAGCGGACAATGGCCTCGATGCTGGCTTCGTCAACCGCGGATTCGGCCGGGATGGAATCCATCAGCTTGCGAAAAGCTATCATTTCACCTAATTTTGGCGAAATCATGGCCATGCGGTGATGCAAGCGCCAGAGCATATGCACAGCGAAACCCATAAAAGTGTTGACGGGATTCACCGGAACAGGCCTGCCGCCGCTGGCTCCAACCTTAGGGTCATTAAAAGCTAGGGCCAGTTTTTCGATAGTTGTGGGCGCCGGGATAATGTCTCCGGAAATCACTATCAGGATCGGCGATTTGGCCTCCGCAATAAATAGGTTGATGGCGCTGGATTTGCCTTCCCGCCTTGCCTGGCGGATCAAACGCACCCGCGGGTCCCGGCTGGTATAATTCTCCACCAGTTCGTCCGTGCCGTCCGTGCTGGCGCTGGAAACCACAATGATTTCCGCGATGCTGGCCTGCTTTAAGTTCTGATTGCAAAGCGAGTCCAGCAGGGGGATGATGTTATCCGCTTCGTTATAGGCAAACACGCCCAAAGAGCAGATCAAAGCTGGGTTCTTTTCCATTTTTACCTCAGTCGGGCAATGCCCTCTATGCTTTCCTTCGCGCGCAGTTCTTTGTTCACGGAATCCAGGACCCCGTTGATAAACTTCACCGCGCCTTCCTCGCAGAATTTCTTGCCGATTTCGAGCGCTTCGTTGATCACCACAGCCGGCGGAGTGTCCGTATAGAGCAATTCATATACAGCTACTTGCAGCACGTTTCTGTCCATGTGGGAGATACTTTCCACGCTCCAGTTTTCGCTGTGTTTCTCTATTTTCTGGATGATCTCGGTGCGGTTGATGATGGCGTTTTTCACCAAATCGTCGGCAAAATCGATCACCGTCGCCGAGTTGCGCATCTTTTCCAGTTTGGCGAGTTCATTCAGCACATCAGGATAGCTGTTCAGCATCCCGTATTCCAGGAACTCCGGGTCCAGTTCCCGAAAATCAAGCGCGTAAAGGGTTTGGGCCGCCAGTTCGCGGGATTTACGCCTTAGTCCCAAGCTTGAGTTCCGCCATCAGGTTGAGCATTTCCAAAGCCGCGCTGGCAGCGGAAAAACCTTTGTTCCCGGCTTTGGTGCCGGCGCGTTCCAGGGCTTGCTCGATAGTGTCTGTGGTAAGCACTCCGAAAATCACGGGCTTGGATTGGCTCAGAGCAACCTGGGCCACCCCTTTGCTAACTTCCGCCGCCACATATTCAAAATGGGGTGTGCCGCCCCGGATCACCGCGCCCAGGCAGATTACGGCATCGTAACTGTCGCTCTGCGCCGCGGCTTTGGCCATCTGCGGGATTTCAAAAGCACCGGGCACCCAAATAACCGTGATATCGTCTTCCAAGACTTCGTGACGGAGCAGGCAGTCCATCGCCCCCTCCATCAGCTTGCGGCTTACCAGTTCATTGAAACGGCTGACCACCAGGGCGAATCTGTAGCCCTTCGAAACCAGGTTACCTTCTATTACCTTCATTGTTTTTGCTCCTTTTCCCAAGGATTTTTCCACAAAAAACCAGAATATTCAAAGCACAGATTCAATCAAGGAAAATCTTTCGCTAAGGAGTAATAGCTATGTCCTGCCAGTCAGGCCCTGAGCGCTCGCGACCGTCCCTCTCCCCCGCCTCCCGCCAAATACTCGCATCGAATGCGGGCATCATGCGGGAGGCAATACCGGGGCCTGAGGTAGGGCGTTAACGGCCAGATGGCATTGCTTCAACCTGGCTGCTTCACACACCCGCTGTCCTTGCAACCCTCCGGGATCGAAATCACCGGGGTAAACACCTAATTTGAAAGGGAGCCTAAAATTTGGTTGACGGAAACGGAGTATCAAAAAATCATGTTTGAATCAAAAATATGGTGCGAAGATGAACAGACTTTTCCAACCCGAGTTAGTAAAGATCGTCGATGGATTCGAATCGAAGTCCGATTGTCTGGCCTATATGACAGACCTGCTGGCGGAAAGCGGCTGCCTGGATTTACCAGAGCGGTTTCTGGCCGCGGTGAAAGGCCGTGAGGACATCATGAGCACCGGCATCGGCAAAGGCGTGGCCATTCCTCACGCGCGAGATCTGACCGTTACCTGCATCAAGATCGCGGTCTGCCTTGTCCGCGAGCCGCTGGAATTTGATAGCGTGGACGACCTGCCGGTGCAACTGGTGTTTATGATAGCGGTTCCCCAAAAAGCCGGCAAAGAATATATGAAAATCCTGCGCTCGCTCTCCGAATACCTAAGGAATGGCGAGAACCGCAACACCCTAATCAACGCAACTTGCGAAAGGGAATTATACCATGACGTGCTTACGATTGAAGAAGTCATTACTGACAGTATTAATGCTTAGCTTTGGTTTGCTGCCCTTGCTGGCGGTGAACGATGAAGCCGGGACCACCGGGTTCGCCAGCCTGAAAAACGTCTATTCGGCCCGGGCCATCGCCATGGGCCAGGCTCTCACCGGCGAAACCGGCAATCCGGACGGTCTGCATTTCAACCCGGCCTCGATCATCAAAATCGACGGAAACGAGGTCGGGACCACCTATACCAACTCTTTCGTGGGTTCGCAGGGCGGCCAATTGCAGTATCTCTGGCCCAAAGACCGCTTCACGGCCTGGGGTTTTGCCCTCAAATACATGAACATGGGCAGGATGGAACGCACTGAGGTGGACCAGAACGGCGACTTAGTTTCGACCGGAGAGACCTTTGGGGCCAACAACATTGTTGCCAGCGCCTCCCTGGCCAAATACATCTCCGACGCTGTGGACCTTGGCGGGACCCTGAAAGTGATCTACGACCAGATTGACAGCAGTTCCTCCACAGCCGCGATGCTGGACCTGGGCCTCATCCACCATCCCGCAAGTGAAAAGCTCAAAGTGGGGATCAGCCTGCGCAACATCGGCCTGCAGATAACCCGCTACACCGGTTCCAATTATAAGGAAAAGCTGCCTTTCACCTTCGCCGCCGGCATGACATACGATTTCAATCCCAGGCTGATGGCCAGCCTCGACATTGTCAAAGCCACCGGAGAAGACATAGTTGCCAAAGCCGGGGTTGAATATGAACTGACGCCCGCTTTCGACCTGCGGGGAGGTTTCAGGACCAACGCCGGTGACGGCTACAACGGCGGCACTTTCGCCTTTCTTTCAGGATTGTCCCTGGGCGTGGGCTGGAACTGGAACAATTACCGGGTCGATTACGGCGTTTCTTCATACGGAGACCTGGGCTGGATCAACCAGATCAGCCTCAGCTACGAATTCTGAACCCTCTTCCGGTGAAAGCTTTGACACGTGATTTTCTGATGGAAATTGGAACCGAGGAGGTTCCCGCACCCCATTTACAACCGGCGGTGGAATTCATCCAGTCCTCGTTTCAGAATCTGATGCGGGACGTGGGTTTGCAATACTCTGAACTGATGACCGGTTCGACCCCCCGGCGCATGTTTCTCATCGCGCGCCAGGTTCAGAGCACCCAGCCGGATATCCAGGTGAACAAAACCGGCCCGGCAAAAAAGATAGCCTACGACGCGGACGGCAACCTTCTCCCCGCGGCTTTGGGCTTCCTAAAAAAGAACAACGCCGAAGCCAAAGACCTCCAAATAGAAACAACCGACAAAGGCGTATTCATTGCCCTCAAATACGTTAAGCCAGGCCGGAACACGGCGGAAATCCTGCGGGAATGGATTCCGGACCTTCTGAACCACATTCCCTACCCCAAAACAATGATTTGGAACAGTTCCCGCCTTGCCCTGTCCCGTCCGTTGCGCTGGCTCTGTGTGCTTTGGGGGGATGAAGTCCTTGAGGTGGAAGCTGGTGGGGTCAAGAGCGGCAAACATAGCTTCGGGAACCGGTTTCTGGGGCTTGACAGGCCGCTGGAGATAAACTCCGCGGATGAGTATCTTCAGGTTCTTTCCAGCAATGCCGTGATGGCAGACAGAGCCGCCCGACGGGAAAAACTGGTGGCTGAGCTTGCCTCCGTGAACCCGGGAATGGGATTCAAGGTGGTTGAAGATGAACGCCTTACAGACACGGTAACCGATCTGGTGGAAATGCCCACTGCGGTGGTGGGTGAATTCAGCCCGGAATTCCTTTCCCTGCCTGAAAAGATCATCACCTCCACGATAAGCCAAAACCAGAAATACTATTCCGTTCAGGACGCGGAAGGCCGTCTGAGCAACAAATTCGTGTTCATCTCAAACGGCGACCCCGAGTATTCAGACCTCATCCGCAAAGGCAATGAAAAGGTTGTGGCAGCGAGGCTCGCGGACGCCCTCTGGTATTATCAGGAAGACACCAGGAAACCCTTGGAAGCTTATGTGGAGCGGTTACACGAAGTTGTATTCCAATCCAAGCTCGGCACGCTGGCAGACAAGACGGAGCGCGTTGGCCAGATCACAGGGGAAATCTGCCGTCGGCTGTGCCTCGACGAAGAAAACACGGCCCTGGCCAAACGGGCAGCACTGCTTTGCAAGGCGGACCTGGTCACCACGATGTTGGGAGAGAAAGAATTCACCAGGCTGCAGGGATATATCGGCAAGCATTACGCCCTGGCCAGCGGTGAAGACAGCCGGGTGGCGGAAGCCATTCACGAGCATTACCAGCCCCGGGGCACCAATGACGGGCTGCCCCAAACCCTCACGGGGGCAATTGTTGCCGTGGCCGATAAAATGGACAGCGTGTGCGGAATAATCGGCATTGGCCAGGTCCCAACCGGCTCCGCGGACCCCTTTGCCCTGCGCAGAGCAGCCAACGGAGTGGTGCAGATCATAGTGGAACGCGGCTGGAGCATCAATTTATCCGAACTTATCGATTATACCTTGAACCTGGTGGAACAACGGTCAGAGCTTACTTCCACAGCCCACAGCGATGTTCAGGCCTTTTTCCGCCTGCGGGTTGAGTGGTTGCTGCGCCAGTTGGGTTTGGATTATGACGTAATCGACAGCCTGATGCACCTTTCACTTGGCGATCTGCCCGACCTGAGAACGCGGGGACTGGCCCTGCAAAGCTTCCGCAGCCGGGAAGACTTTCTCCGTTTGGTGATCGGCTTCAAAAGGGTGGCCAACATCATCGAAAAAGTGGAGCGCGTTCCGGCTCTGGAACCATCGCTGTTTGAAGAGGAAGCGGAAAAAGAGCTGTATTCCTCTCTGCAAATCCTGCGGGGAAAAAATGACGCCAGCCTGGCAACCCGCGATTATCAGCAGGCGATAACCCATCTGGTTGGCTACGGCGCCAACATCGACAGCTTTTTCGACGCCGTGCTGGTCAACTGTGATGATCCAAACCTGCGTGGAAACCGCTATGCCCTCTTGAGCGAGGTCAAAAATGAATTCCTGCGCGTGGCGGATATTTCGCGCATCGTGATAGATAATGATAAAAATGGAGCATAGAGTATGGATATCCTCACCGAGTTAAAGGCCAAGGCCAAACTCATCGAAGGGCGGATCGTGCTGCCTGAAAGTGCCGACACCAGGACGCTTCAGGCCGCGCATGCAATTTTGGCCGAGGGTTTGGCAGACATCGTCCTGGTGGGCAAACCGGAAGAGATCAAAACCCGGGAAAAGACTCTGGAACTTGACCTCAGCCGGGCCACTGTGATCGATCCTGCCAACTTTCCAGAAATCGGCAAATTCGCGGATTTCTATTATGAGAAGCGCAAAGAGAAAGGCGTCACTCGCGAGCAGGCAAGCCAGACAGTTCTGAATGAACTGTATTTTGGCACCCTGTTGGTGAAGTTCGGATACGCTGATGGCATGGTGGCCGGCGCCGCCAACACCACAGCCGATGTCCTGCGCGCGGCTCTGCAGGTGGTGGGCGTCACCAGCGGCGTCAAAACCGTTTCCAGCTGTTTCATAATGGTGGTGAATGACTACATGGGGGAAGACCGGGTCTATCTCTTCGCGGATTGCGCCGTGGTGCCTGATCCTGACCCGGAACAGCTGGCTGATATCGCATTCAGCACTGCCTCAACACGCAGAGCCATTTTGGGCGACGAACCCAAGGTGGCTTTGCTGTCATTTTCCACCCGGGGCAGTGCTCAGCACGAAAATGTGGAAAAAGTCCAGCAAACGGTTAAAATCCTGGGCGAACGCCAGGTTGATTTCGATTTCGACGGCGAGATGCAGTTGGACGCGGCGATCGTTCCCAACATTGCCAAAATGAAAGCTCCAGACAGCAAAGTGGCCGGACAGGCCAACACCCTTATTTTCCCAGACCTGCAATCCGGCAACATCGGCTACAAGCTGGTGCAACGTTTTGCCAAAGCAGAAGCCATCGGCCCCATCATCCAGGGCCTGGACGCCCCGGTTTGTGACCTCTCCCGCGGCTGTTCCTCTGAAGATATAGTTCACACCTGCGTGCTGGTGCTGTTGATGGCCCAAAATAACAAAAGAAAAGGATAAAGACATGGCTATAAAAATATCAAACCGAATCAAACTGGTAAAACCCTCCCCCACTCTCACCCTTTCAGCCAGGGCCAAGGAGATGATGGCTTCCGGCATCGACGTGGTGAATTTCGGCGTGGGTGAGCCCGATTTCAACACCCCCGAATACATCAAAAAGTCGGCTCATGCCGCCCTTGAGGCAAACTTCACCCGCTACACCGCCAACTCCGGCATCATCGAACTCCGTCAGGCCATTTGTGACAAGCTCGAGCGGGACAACGGACTGGCTTACGAACCCAAAGAAGTGCTGGTCTCACCCGGCGCCAAAGCTTCCATCGTAAACATCCTGATCGCGGTCTGCGATGCCCAGGACCAGGTGCTGATGCCCGCGCCCTACTGGGTCAGCTATCCCTACCAGGCAATACTGGCCAACGCCGAACCGGTGATCGTGCCCACTTTTGAGGAAGATTCCTACAAACTCACCGCGGATTCACTGAACCAAGCCATAGCAGCCAACCCCTGCGCCAAAGTGCTGCTGCTGAACAGCCCCAACAACCCCACCGGAGCCGTTTACACCAGGCAGGAACTGGAAGCCATCGCCGCCATCTGCGTGAAAAACGACATCCTGGTGGTTTCGGACGAAATCTACGAACGCTTGGTTTACGACGGGATCAAGCACATTTCCATCGCCTCCCTGAACGAGGAAATCAAAGCCCGGACCGTGGTGATCAACGGCGTTTCAAAAGCTTATGCCATGACCGGCTGGAGGCTTGGCTACGCCGCTGGCCCGGCCCATATCATAGCGGCCGCTGGCAGGGTTCAGGCTCACGCCACCTCCTGCGTGAACTCCATCACCCAGAAAGCCTGCGTGACCGCCCTCGCCGAGGAAGACGACTCCATTGAAAATATGCGCGCGGAGTTTGAAAAGCGCCGCGATTTCCTCTATGCCGAACTGAGCAAGCTGCCCCACGTGTCCTGTTTCAAGCCCCAGGGAGCTTTCTACATCATGCCGAACATCTCCTGGTATCTGAGCAACAACAGCCAGAGCATCAAGGATGGAGACCAGTTTTGCCAGGCCCTGCTGGAAAAGCACCACGTGGCGCTCGTTTCCGGCGATTCCTTCGGCATCCCCTCCAACGTAAGATTTTCCTATGCCAACAGCATGGAAAACCTCCAAAAAGGCGTGGAACGCTTCGCCAAATTCCTGGGCGAACTGGCGCGCTGACCAGAAAAGAGGACCATTATGACCGATCTGGATGAAAAATACCGCGAACGCTGGCAGGACAAACGCAAAAAAACCTACGACTGGAAACGTCTGGCAATCATGGTGCTGGCGCTCATCGCGATCTTCATCGTGCTGAACAGGCTGAACAAAGTGGGTGAGAAAGAATTGCCCAGCATCGAATACACAGCGCCCGACAGTTCCCAAGCGCCCCAAACTCAGCCCCAGCCGGACGGAGAAGCCCTTTAATGAGCCTGGTGATCGTCGGCTCGGTCGCACTGGACACGATCGAGACTCCGCACGGCAAAGTTGAAGATGCCTTGGGCGGTTCTGCCGTCTATGCTTCCCTAGCCGCCTCATATTTTGGCCCCACCTACATTGTGGGTGTCGTGGGCGAAGATTACCCCGCACGCGGGGTAGAACTGCTTGAGGCCCACAAGGTCAACCTGGACGGTCTCGAAACCAAGCCCGGAAAAACCTTCCGCTGGAGCGGCGCTTACCGCCAGTGGAGCCAGGCGGATACCCTTAGCACCGATCTGAACGTCTTCGCGGATTTTTCGCCTCAGCTTCCCCCCTCCTGCAGAAGCTGCCGCAGCCTGCTTCTGGCCAATATCCACCCCCAACTGCAGTTGCAGGTGCTGAACCAGATCGAAAGCTACAAGTGGGCAGCCTGCGACACCATGAACTACTGGATATCACTGTGTCCGGAACTTCTTTCCGAGGTGATCCGCAAGGTGGACATCGTCTTCATCAATGAAGACGAAATCCGCCAGTACACAGGCCTGGACAGCATCTTTGCCGCCGGGCGCTACCTTCTGGAAATGGGTGTGAAAGCCGTGGTGATCAAACGCGGCGAATACGGCAGCGTAACCATTTTGCCAGACGATTTGTTTTTCGCCCCGGCCTATCCGGTGGAGCGGATCCAGGACCCCACCGGCGCCGGAGACAGCTTTGCCGGAGGCTTCATGAGCTATCTAGCCACCCAGGATGAATTGAACAAATACGTGATTCGTAAAGCCGTCCGTTTCGGAACGGTGCTCGCGGCCAAGAACGTGTCCGCCCTCAGCGTGGATGGCTTGGTCAATCTGGAGTTTTCGGAATTGCAGCAAAAAGTCCACCAGTTGCGCAACTGGGCTTGATCGAGGCAAAACCAGCATGAACAAAGACACTATGGACTACCGCGGCTCGGGAGTGGACATCAAGGCCGGCGAACAGGCCGTTGATTCCATCCGGGGAATTGTAGCCAGAACCTACAACGCCAATGTGCTCAGTGAGTTGGGCAGTTTCGGCGGCTTGTACCGCTTTCCCAAGGATTCATACCGCGAACCGGTGCTGGTGTCCAGCACAGACGGCGTGGGCACCAAACTCCGCGTGGCGATCAAAGCCCGGCGCTTCGACACCATTGGTCAGGACCTGGTAAACCACTGCGTAAACGACATTCTCGTCCAGGGCGCCCTGCCCTTGTTTTTTCTCGATTACATCGGCCTGGGCAAAATGGAGCCGGACATGATTGTCCAGATCATCTCCGGCATGGCTAAAGCCTGTTCGGAAAACGGCTGCGCCCTCATCGGCGGTGAGATGGCGGAAATGCCGGGCATCTATCAGGGTGGCGATTTTGACCTCGTGGGCACCATCGTGGGCGTGGTGGACAAAGAGCATCTGCTGCCCGCAGCCAGGATCAAAAAAGGCGACATCCTCATAGGGATTCCCAGCAGCGGGCTGCACACCAACGGCTATTCCCTGGCCCGCAGGATCGTGTTTGACCGCCTCGGCCTGGACGTCGCGGACAGAGTTCCGGAACTGGATGCCACAGTCGCGGAACTGCTGCTCGGCGTTCACCGCAGTTATCTGCCCATGCTGAAGCCGCTGCTCCGCGATGAGCGGCTGCATGGCCTGGCCCACATCACAGGCGGAGGCATTCCCGGAAACCTAAAACGCATAATCCCGGAGGGGCTCTGCGGAGTTGTCAGTTATGCTGAACACGAGATCCCGCCGCTCTTCACCTGGCTGCAAACCTCCGGCAGCCTGAGCCGGGAAACCATGCTGGAAACCTTCAATCTGGGCCTGGGCATGATCGCGGCTGTCGATCCGGCTTTCAGCACGGAATTCATCTCCGCCACCTCGTCGCTGGTGATCGGAGAGATAGATACATCCCGCGACCCGGATGAAAAAGTCCTCATCATTGACTGACCCCGGCCCATCAAACCACTTTTACCCCCTGCCGCGAATGCTGTTAGGCCGGTTTGGCCAACCTGACCGGCCCTTTGCCCTATCCAATTAGCCTCTCACTTACTTCCCGTTGACTTCCCGTTTGACAGGCGGGAACTCAGCGGGAAGTGAATGGGTTGTGAGTGGGACAGGGCAAAGGGCCTAACCCCGGGAAAGCCAGAAGCAGACAGCCATCCAGCCCTTAATAGGGCGGATTCCACAGAAATATCCATAGAAACGGAAAGACGAAGAGAGGGGAATTTTATCCGGATTCTAGAGCGCCAAGATTAAGGGTGAAAAACAGTCCCGCAAAACATTTCGCGAAAAAATGCTTGACGATTTTGGCTGAGCCAGATAATCGCATCCTACGTAGAAATACTGTGTTGAGAATGAATGTATTTCTTTACAGAGCGTGAATTAAGAGTAAAAAAGCCATACAAGAAGGGAGGTTTTTCGATGCGAAAAACTGCATTGATCCTGCTTATACTGTTAATCGGTTGCGCCACTTTTTTGGAAGCAGCCACGACCGGACGCCTCGCTGTTCGCGTGCGAGACAACGCAGGCAAACCACTTGAATACGTTAACATCATTGTCATGAGAGGTAACCAGCGGATTACCGGTGGACAGACCGACGCCAAGGGAAGCAGAATTCTCATCAACATCCCGCCCGGGATGTACACAGTGAAGTTTTCTCTGATTGGCTACGACTCCGTCACCTACACCGATGTCCGCATCCAGGTTGACCAGACTGCCAGCCTCTCGCCCGTGATGAAAAAAGCCGGCGTGAAAATCGCCTCCGTCACGGTAACCGCAGAACAGGACGTGGTTGGTAAAGACCGCACGGCGTCTGAGCGCCAGATCGAAATGGACCGCATGAGCGATGTCTCTGTGAGTGACGTGGCCGGGATCATGGCTCTGCAGGCCGGTGTTTCCAACATCGGCGGAGAGCTTCACGTCCGTGGCAGTCGCGCCAACGAAATCAACTTCACGGTTGACGGCCAATCGGTTACCGATCCCGTGGACGGCGGTAGCGCGCTCCAGGTGGATACGGATGCCATCCTCGACATGAAAGTGATGACTGGCGGTTTCCCTGCTGAATACGGAAACGCTCAGGCCGCCGTGGTCAACATTGTCACCAAGGACGGCGATCCTTTCTTTTCCGGAAAGATCGAATACAACACCGATCACATCATCGGCTCAGGCAGGAACTCCGATGTGGTCAAATTTGCCATTGGCGGTCCCATCTGGGCACTGGGCTCAGAAAAACTGCGCGAACGCCTCACCTTCTTCTTCAATGGCGGCGGCGAATGGATGGACGGCCGGATGAAAGAATACTACGTCGCGGACCCGATGTCGGAGTATGTCTTTTTCGATTCGCTCACCGGCAAGTACCGGCAGTTGCTGGAATATGAGTATCCGGTCAACGACCCCTATGCCGACAGGACCAGATTCCTGGGCATCGATTTCGGCAACCGCAACTACAATGCCTACAACGTGAACCTGAAAACCAAGTTCGTGATCAGCGACATCCAGCGCATCACTCTGGGCATCCGCGGCGACCGCTCCCTCGATTACCCCTTCTCCTGGCAAAACCGCTACGCGCTGGACACCTATGCCGTGAGCGAAACCGAACAGAGGCAGTATGTCGCCAACTACGAATACGCTTTCAACCCAGCCATGAACATCAAGGTGAAAGGCAGCTATTACCAAAAGGACAGCAAAACCGGACCCCGCGGGATCGACCGCAGCAACTACCTCTATATGTATGATGGCCTGGATCCTGAAAATCCCGGCGAGGACTACGTGGACAACGTGCTGCTGGGCAACCAGGGCTGGGACAGCGTGGACCACAACTCAGACGGCGTGTACAGCCCTGACTACAACGGTGACGGGATCAGCGATGCCGATTACTTCGATTACTCTTTCTGGACCTACCGCATCGCCAGCGTGGAAGACCCGCGCATGGTGACGGGCTTCACGCCCCCCGGCTACATCTATCAGTTTTTCCAGGACGACATCACCACTTCGGCGAGCGCCCGGGCCGACTTTGAATGGCAGGTTAACGAAACCCATCTGGCCAAGACCGGCCTGGAGCTGATCAAGCACTCGATCAAGAAAGACCAGCTGCAGAATTTCCTGAATATCTATGAAGACAGGTTCCAAGCCAGCCTGAAACGCAAATGGAACGGCATGGCGGATTTTGTTCCCGAATATGATGCAGACGGCAACATAACCAACGTGCCTAATGAACTTTACTCAATGTACGAAACCGACGACGGAGTGTTGATTCCCATCTACAAACCCGCTGATTATTTCAAAGCCGCCCAGGAAGCTTCAGGCAAACGCGACGGCTATCAAGCCGATCCCTGGCAGGCGGCTTACTACCTCCAGGACAAGATGGTATGGGAAGGCATGATCGTGAATGCCGGCCTGCGTCTTGACCTCTGGTATCTGGGAACCAAATACAAGGTGCTGCAAGACGACGCCAGCTACCGGGAAGTGGACTTTGACCCCAGCGAGCGCTGGCAGCTTATGCTTTCCCCGCGCCTGGGCGTTTCACACCCCATCACTGACCGCGACGTGCTGCGCTTTGCCTACAACTATCAGAACCAGTTGCCTCAGATGCAGTACATCTTCACTTCCAAAACCCCCGCCGACGCCAATGTTTCCGACCAGACCATCACTGTCGGCAACACCAAGCTGGAGCCGCAGATCACCAAGACCTACGAAGTGGGCCTTTCCCACCAGCTTTCCGACGACTACGTGCTTGACATGACCGCATATTACAAGAACCTTTACAACTACGTGAGCACGATGAAGGTAGCCAAACCCGGCGAAGAGCAGATCTTCTGGTACCAGTTCATTTCCGAGGACTACGGTTCCGCCCGCGGAATCGACGTCCAATTGGAAAAAATGATGTCTAACTTCAACAACTGGTCCGTGGCCTACTCTCTGGCTTGGGCGCAGGGAAACAACTCCTCCACCGTGATCCAGGACGAAGCCACCAACCTGCGCGAATTTCCGCTGGACTGGGATGTGCGCCACAACCTGAGCCTGAACTACACCTTCAGGATAGGCCGCGGCGAAGAATTCTTCGTTCCTTTCACAGACTTCATCCTGCCCGTGGATGACCTGAGCGCGAACATCAACTGGAGCTTCGCCTCCGGGGCGCCCTATACTCCGCAAAGCGCGGAAGGGAACAGCATGCTGGACACCAACAGCGGCCGCAAGAAATTTACCCATCAGGCTAACCTGCGCATCACCAAAGGCATCACCCTCTCCCAGAAGATGAACCTTCGTCTCTTCATGGACGTGGAAAACCTCTTCGGAACCAGAAACGTGTACACCGTGTACCCCAAAACCGGCAGCGAACTGCATACCGGAGACGAACCGGACCTCGCCGATGCCAATACAGGCTACACCTATCCCGAAGTTAGATTTGTTTACGATAAATACATCCAAAACCCCAGTTTTTGGAGCAACTATCGCGGCGTCACCTTTGGTGTGTCGTTCAACTTTTAGAAATCCCCTGGAGGAAAGATAACATGAGAAAAAGCTTCTCGAAAATACTGCCCCTGATTGTGCTGATGAGCATGCTGCTCGTTGGCCTGGCTTATGCCCAAACAGAAACAACCACCACAGCGGCTGCCGAAAGCGACACCGCCATCACCGAGCCCATCGCTGAAGAACCTGTAGCCGAAACCGCTCCTATCGAAGAACAATCATCCGGACTCAAAGGAGTGGCTGAATTCCTGTTCGGCCGTGCCTTGGTGAAACAGTTCCTCGACGGTGGATGGGCCATGTGGCCGATTCTATTTGTGTTCATTTATGGCCTGGCTTATAGTATTTGGAAATTCATCTCCCTGATGTACGCGAAGATCAACCTCAACGAATTCTTGAACAAGATCCTGCCCCTGATCAAAGAGAAGAAGATCAAGGAAGCCACTGAACTTGCCAAAAAGACCCGCGGCCCTGTGGCAGCAGTGGTCTATGCCGGCCTGCTGAAAGCCGAACGCGGCGCGAATGCGGTGGAAAAGAACATGGAAAACGCCGCCATGATCGAAATGTCTTACCTTGAGAAAGGCTTCGTGGAAATGACCAGCACAATCACCCTGGCTCCCATGCTGGGATTCTTGGGTACGGTTGCCGGTATGATCGTCGCCTTCGACGCCATCGCCAAAGCCCGTTCTGTTGATGCAACGATTGTAGCAGAAGGCATCAAGATCGCTCTTATCACCACTCAATACGGTTTGATCGCGGCCATCCCGATCCAATTGCTTTACAACATCTTCACCACCATGGTGGATGGCCTGGTCATCGACATGCAAAGAGCCTCAGAGAAGGTTACAGAAGCCCTCATCGAGTCTTGATAGGGGGGAAAAATGAAAATCACCCGCAAGAAAAGGGGTAGCGTCAGTATTCCGACCGCGTCGACTGGCGACATCGCTTTCCTGCTGATTGTCTTCTTTATGTCAACCACCAAGTTCGACGTCAAGGAAGGCGTGAAGGTTCAGTTGAACAAAGCCGTAGCCCAGGAACAGCTTCAGACCACCCAGCTCAAGCTCACAGAAAAGGAAATGACCCGCCTCGAGATCATGGAAACAGGATTGTTGAAGGTCAATAATGATGAGCCGCGCTCCTACAGCGATGCCGAACTGGACAAGCTTATCCTGGAAAAGATACAATTGCGCGACTCCATCAACAGGCAGGAAACAGACCCCAAGCTTAAATCAACCAAGATGCTCTTCCTGGTGAAGACGAATCCCGAAGCCAAATACAGCGAGATGGTGAGACTTGTTGACCACTTGGTCACATACCGTGACCGGGCCATGATCTCCATCTCCACAGCAATATAGGAGCAAAGCAATGGCCAAGATTATGTTGAAAGAAAAGCCGGAAGTGAGCATTCCCACCACTTCGACCGGCGACATCGCCTTTTTGCTGTTGCTCTTCTTCATGGTTTCCACGGTTTTCGTGCAGGAACGTGTGTTCTGGGTGCAGAGGGACAGGTTCCCCTTTGCCTCGGAAAACATAGATCGTGTATCCCGCAACGAATCCGCGACCATATACATCACTCGTAAGGAGGATATCCTGATCGACGACTTTCCGCGCTCGGTGGAAGATGATTCCATTGTTACCACGATGAAAGCCAAAGCCCGGGAGATCCCTACCCTGCAGGTATGTTTCAGAACGGACAGAGACACCCGCTATCAGGCTGTGCGTGACGTAATGATGCGCCTTCAGGACGCTGACACCCGCAACGTTGTCTTTGAAGTGCAAAGAAAGCTATAAGAGGTGAAATATGGCTGCCAAGATAATTGACTGGAAAGACCACGCCAACGCCCAGTTCAGCAAAGCGCTGGCCTTGGCCATAACCCTTATACTGTTCGGCTTCCTGGTTATGCCAAGGATGGAATCGCAACAAAGCAAAGAAGAATCCGCGCTGGCTGAAATGGCTGAAGCGCCACCGGACCAGCGCGAAAAAGAAGAGGACGTGCAGGAACAGGAGATAGAGATCAGCATCCCCGTGTTCAGTGAAGAACTGGCCACTGAAGACACTCCGGAACTGGCTGAACAAAGAGCCCAGGCTCTGCAGATCTTTGGAGACTACCAGGCCACCACCAGCACTACCCTGCAAGTCGATGAAGACGAAATGCCTCCCGGCTTCGAGCCTTATGAAGATGCCCCCGTTCCCATCAGTAGCATCAATCCTGCCTATCCCGCCTTTGCCAAAAAGGCCGGTGTACAGGGAACAGTGGTGTTGGAAGTGGAGGTTTACAAAGACGGCCGGGTGGGCAATGTGGAAGTTCGGAAATCGGTTCAGTCCGGAGCCGGTGGATTGGATGAAGCGGCGATCGCCGCCGTCAAAGCCGCCCGCTTCCAGCCTGGCAAGATGAACGGAAACCCAGTGAACACCCTGGTTATTCTGGACGTTGAGTTCAAATTAAATTAAGATATATTGGGAGTATTGCATGAAGTTTAACAAATTATTGTTCTGCTTGATACTCGCGTTGCTGTTCTCCGGAACTGCTTTCGCGGCAATGGCGGAATCTTCATCAGGGTCCAAGAAACTTGACCTTTCCCTATACCATAATGTGGGTAACATTTGGCTGCGGGTGAGTAACTACGGTTTCTTCGGCTCCGGAGACGACGTGGTACCTCAATACCCGTCGCTGGAGTACCCTGGTGGCAGCGGTATCGATTACCTATACCAGGGCGCGCTCTGGTTCGGGGCCAAGAAATACCGCCGCGACGACGCCGGCCGCAAGCTCTACTGGAAAGCGCTCAATCCCAGCGCCGACAGCACCGCCACAGTCGCGGAAGGCACCCCTGACTGGCAGCCCTGGATGAAACCGGTGGTGGACACTCTGGTCACGGTTGGCTTTGACGGTGACTTGGACCTCTACGAATTCCTGCCCGCCTACAATCCTCTGGTGGCCGGAAATGCGGATGCCGTGGACATGTACAACGCCTACAATGCCCTGGATGGAATCGCGACCGCCAGTACCCGCTATCAGAAGCGGGGTGTGGATGACGATGGAGACGGCATCATCGACGAGGACTTTGTTGGCTACACTTTCCCGTTGAGAGCCGCGCACGAATTGCCCGTCCAGTTCCAGTCCTTCGGCGGACAGTACATCGCCGACACCAACAACTATAACATCATCAATGAAGGAACCAATTCCGAAATCTGGTTTCCTTTGGGCTTCATGGAGTTGTCCGACACCTCTCATCCCACCTATGACTTTTCCAATCCTTATGACGACGACGGAGACGGCCAGGTGGATGAAGACGGGGCTCCTGTTTCCGAGCAGGACTTCATCTCCTACTATTACGATTATTGCCCCCTTGGCACAGTTGGAGACAGGGACCTGGGTCAGTCCAGAAGCCGCAACCGCCATTATCCGCTGAACGTGCGCGTTCGCCAGATGTCCTACCAGTGGAGTTATGACTACATCAAGAACATGGTGTATGTGGAATTCAACATTACCAATATGAATATCGCCACCCAGGACACCCTGTTTGACTGCGCCATGGGTATTTACATGGATTGCGACGTTGGTCCCCAGAGCATGGGCCCCGAGAAAGCCGCGGACGATAAATCCGGATATGTGAAAGGTACGGGCTACGAATTTGCCTACACCTATGATGCCGATGGCGACGGCGGCCTGACAACCGGTCGCGTTGGCGCCCGTGTTTGCACCCCGGACCCCGAACAGCTTCAATTCCATTGCTGGTACTGGAAAGTGGGGGACGGCCCGGATGACTTCAACCCCTACAGTTGGAACTTCTCACCGCGACGCACGGCCAATGAAAAATACTGGCTGCTGACGGGTAGAAATCCCGATGAATCAAAATATACAGCCCTCCGCCCCGAGCAGATCGACGTGATGGAATGGGAACAGCCCACTCCCAATGACACCCGGTTTCTGTTCGCTTTCTACGGTGACCAGGAAGGCATGACCGACCCATCCGAAAGCTCCTGGAACCTGCCTCCCGGCAAGACCATGAAGATCGTGATCGCTGTATTCCCCGGTGAAAATCAGGAAGACCTCAAAGCCTCAGCGCAGTGGGCCAAAGAAATCTACGACAGAGCGCAAACTCTCACCACCGTGGTATTGCCAGACACGTTCCCTCATTACAATCCTCCCGAACCCCCGGAGATTCCCAAGCTCTTTGCGGAAATGGCCGACAACGGCAACCGTATAGACCTCTACTGGGACAACCGCAGTGAATTCTCCTATGACACCAAGACCGTTTCCAGTGGAAAGATCGGTTGGCAGAACCCCACCAGCCCCAATCTGATCCCCGGCTTGGATTCTGACCCGTACGCGGTTGACTGGAGTGACTATCCCGAAGAATTCCAGCCCCCGGCTTTATCCGATTCCCTCGCGTTCAACATGAACGCCACTGTCAATCCGTTCACAGGCCATAGGCTACGCCACGATTTCCAGGGATATGCCACCTGGGGCCGAAGCGGCAGCGGATCACGGGAAGACTGGATCTTGATGGAGCGCTGGGATAAGATCGAAACTCCGCAGGATTTGCTGGATTACCAAGTGAACTTCTCGCATCCAGCCGATTCACTGCATTGGAATTACGGTGGTTATCTGGGAATAGACAAAGGCCTTCCCAACCGGAACGCCTGGACTAAGACCGAAGATTACAGCCTTTATACCGCTTTCGATCAAAACTACCTATACACCAGCAATCCCGACGATCTCTTCTGGGGTTGGCCCATCTACGATCCCCACAAGGAGTGGAGCGTGGAAACCAAAGCCCAGGCTGAGGCCATCGCGGAGGAATATGACGGATGTCCGGATTTCGTGATCAAAGCCATGCAGGCACGCATTTTCAAACATCCCGAAATGCGGCCGGAAATCTTTGACGAACTCTACGACTCCAAGATGATACCGCTTCCAGGGCATGGTGGACAGGTCAATATCAACGTAAATAATCCGGATGATCCGGAATACACTGATCGCATGGCAAAATTGAAAACCCAGCGGCTGGCCCGCAGGTATTACCACTCCGCCATTATGTATCCCCGCAAAGGTGTTGAATACTACATTGCCGTAACAGCCTTCGACCGCGGCATTCCTGAAAACGACCTTAACTACCTTGAAACCGGACGCGACGCCGATGCCAACATGAAGATCTTCTTCCCCGGCACCCTTGCCCAGGAATCCATGGATAATATCTATGTGGTGCCAAATCCCTACATCGGCAGAAGCACCTTCGACGGCCGACGCGACAATGATGAAAAAGGCGACAAAAGCCGCCGTCTCTGGTTCATAAACTTGCCTCAGGAGTGCAAGATCCGCATCTACACCCTGGCTGGCGACCTCGTTCAGGAACTGGATCACAACGGCGCATACCAGGCTGACATCATCACGGTTTCCAAAGCCGCGACCAAAGGCATCTCCGCCAGCGGCATGCACGATTGGAACCTGCTCACCAAGCACAATCAGATCATTGCGCCCGGAGTGTATCTGTACTCCGTACAAAATAAAGCCGACAACAAGATCAAGGTCGGCAAGTTCGTCATCATCAAATAGGGGAGGAACAGTGAAAAAACAAACCCTACTGATCATCGTGCTGGCTCTGATGCTGTTGCCCGGCCTGCTTTCCGCCAAGCCCTTCGGCAAAGTGGGAACGGCCGCCCTGCAATTCCTCAAACTGGGTGTGGACGCCCGCGCAATCGGCATGGGCGAAGCCTACACCGCGGTTACAGACGACGTTTCCTCTGTTTACTGGAACCCCGCCGGACTTGCCCCTGCCTTCGAAAACCAGGTGCTGGCCTCTCATACGAACTGGCCTGCCGGCATCATGCATGATTTCGTGGCAGGCACCTATACCAACGGCCCCTCCACCTTCGCTGCCTACGGTTCCGTGCTGCACATGGACAAGATGGACATCACCGACGAGGAGACATTTGGCCCCACCGGTGAGCAATTCACCAACAGCAGCCTGGCTTTCGGGCTCAACTACGCCCAGCAGTTCACCAACAAGTTTTCCGCGGGCATCGGTGTTAAGTACCTGCGAGAAAACCTCTACACCTTCTCGGTGAACAGCTATGCCTTCGATATCGGCTCCATCTACAATACCGGATTCAGAAACATCAAGATCGGCATGGCCCTCCGAAATTTCGGGCCAGACATCCGCTATTTGGTGGACGACGATGAAGACGGCGCCATCGATGAGGATCCTTTTGACCTCTTCGATAATGACGGTGACGGCTTGATTGACGAAGACGGACCGGAACTCGATTCCAAAATCCCCATGAGCTTCTCTCTGGGAATCTGCGGAGACATCATGCGAACCGAAACTTCTCACTGGATCGTTTCGGCTCAGCTCGACAACGTCGTCGACCGCATGGAAACCTGGAACATCGGCACGGAATACAAGATGGGCAATCTCTATCTCCGTGGCGGCTACCAGATCAACTACGATGCCAACGGCTTCAGCGCCGGGGTCGGATATCAGATCCCCACCCGCTTTGCCATCATCAATATCGACTATGCCTACACGGACATGGGCGCACTGGCCGAAACCTTCCTCAAAAGCGCTCACAGACTGTCGATAAAATTCCGCTACTAACCAAAATGACTCGATAAATAATGGAGGTAAGAATGAAAAAAACCTTATTGGTCATATTAACGCTTGGCTTCATGCTCTCCTTTGCTTTCGCTAAGGAAATGCAGCCCGCTACCAACCTGAAGGAAATGCCGGTTCTCATGGAGGACAAAGTCCCTGTGGATCCCAGTACCGTGTATCCCGTTGTGCAAACCCGCACTGCTCCGGAGTACACCTTCACCAAGCTGCCCACCGCGATCATCACCAACTACTACGACTACATGATCGGTAGTTACAACGGCCTGCCGCTGCGTAACATCCCTGATACCGCCGGCGGCGGATATTTCATGAGCTATCACGGCCGGCGCCAGCCCACCAGCACCCGCCGCTCTTTTTATACCTATATCGATGCCAACGGCGATGTGGTGAACAACAACGAAATCACCAGTGTGCAGAATCACGAAGGTTACTGCACCACGGCAGTCGATCCCATATCCGGAAAACCATTCTATGCCTGGCACTGCGACAAGGACGCGGATGCCGAATACGAAGTTGAAGTAGCTTCCGACGCTTTCATGGCAGGCATCTCGGGCCTTTTCAATATCCAAGTGGCTATCGACAACCCCATCACTATCACTTCACCCAGTGGAGTCACCACCGAAAACAACGAGTTCATCTGGCCCACCGCGCAAATCGGACCCTCACCTGTTGCCGGCAAGAGAAGGGTGTATATGGCTACCAGGAACTCCGTCACTGGAACTTACGGCCCCTCGGAAAACCTGATGATCGCCTATGCCGATTTCGACGGCGACGACATTGAGAACGGCGTGCCCCTTACCTGGAACCATGTCACCATCCCCGAGATGAACCAATGGAACGTGGACGCCCAGTGGCGCCGTCCCTTCCACAGCCTCACCACCGACAACGCCGGCAATGTCTATTATGCCGGTTACCATTTCGCCACTGAATCCGACGGCTCCACCAACATCCGCGAAGCCGATATCGATGTCTTCGTCTGCCCGAACTACGGCCAGGGAGAATGGACCCGCATCAGCGACTACAGCTGGATCCCTTCCTGGAACCCCCCCGGACAGCAGGGTAGCAACAACGGTTATTTTGTGGACGAAAACAGCATCGGTTATCCCGACTCCGTTCTCGTCTGGGCCATCGCCAACTCCTCCCACCTCAATGCCAGCCTGGACAATCTTGGCCGCATCCACGTTTTGGGCACTTGGGCCCAGTCCACCAAAGATGGTGGATACTGGCTGGATTTCCAAGTCGTGAAGGAATTCGTTTTCGACCCTGCCACCCAGGAATTCTCAGTTAAAGATGTGTATCCGCAGAAGAACCCCGCAGACACATTCAACCAGTGCTTTGTGCCTTGGGATATGGAAGCGCCCTGGGGTACCCCGGAATACTTCCAGGCTGACGACGGCAATTACTATCTGACCATTGCTGCCGCCGGCGGCGGGCATCCAGGCCTCAAATGGCCCTTCCCCCACTGGGATACAACCGCCCACGGCGATGCCATGATCTTCCACTACAACAACACCAAGATCACCGATGCCAATGACAATGGCATGATGGCCGCGGTCTGGCAGGATTGCCAGCGTGCCCGTTGGTTTAACTATGAATCCGCCACTGATTTCTCCACCTATGCCAACACTCCCGAGCTCTATATTTCGGTGTCTCCGGACAACGGCATCACCTGGAGCGAGCCTATCATTCTCAACAATGTCGAAACACCCCAGTTCTCCGGGATCAAGCCCATGTGGGTTTATCCTGCTGACAAGGTGCTCTTCGTCGGCATGCAAGGCGAGCACAAGGTTGGAAAACTTGGCTTTATGTTCTATAATGACTTCACTTGGGGCTCAAATGCCATCACTCCTTCCTACCATAACACCCCGGACGGCGGTGAAGTGATGTTCATGGAACTGCAGATTGTCTTCCCGGTCGGCTCTGCCGATGGCGAAAACACCGCCCCTGCCATCACCCGCATGCTGCATCAGAACTACCCCAACCCCTTCAATCCTGAAACAACCATCAGTTTCGACCTGCCGAAGTCCGGCCATGCCAACCTTTCCGTGTACAACGTGAAAGGCCAGCTGGTCAAGACCCTCGCGGACGAAAACCTGAATTTCGGCAAGCATAGCTTCGTCTGGAACGGCACCGACAATGACGGTCGCAACGTCTCCAGCGGCATCTATTTCTACCGCCTCACTGCCAACGGCAGCGTCGAGGCCAATAAAATGATGCTGATGAAGTAATACTTCGACAGATACACCGATTCAATAGCCCGGGTGCCTGCACCCGGGTTTTTTTGTGCCTATTATTTCTTGTTGCGGATTTTCTGCTTGACAATTATGCGCAGCTTGAATATAATATATATGTCGGTTTTTGGTTTCGTTTTGGCAGGCAGGCAGGCCAATGGCCGATAGTATTATTTCGTACCGTGTGAAGAGGTTCCGTCCCAGCAGAGGCGAAGCCGGCTATTTGAACCCAACAACTAAGGATATGGAGAAAACCATGAAACGCATTTGTTTGTTCATGATGATCCTGGTTCTCCTGCCAGCCTTAGCGTTGGCTGAGACCATGGTCCCCGGACCGCACCCGAAACCGCTGCCCAGCCCCAAGGGCATGAGGATGCCCGCGCAGCGAGATATGCCAAGCTATACCTTTACAAAAGAGCCCACTGCCATCATCACCAATTATTACGACTACATGATAGGCAGCTACAACGGCCTGCCATTGCGTGTCATCCCTGATGCCGCCGGCGGCGGATATTTCATGAGTTATCATGGACGCCGCCAGGCCAACAGTACCCGTCGGGTTTTCTACGCCTACATCAACCACGATGACCAAGGCGTGTTGAGTGTGATTAACAACAACGAAATCACCAGCGTGCAGAATCACGAAGGTTACTGCACCACGGCTGTCGATCCCGTGTCCGGAAAGCCATTCTACGCCTGGCACTGCAACAAGGACACTGATACCGAAAACGAAGTTGAAGTAGCTTCCGACGCTTTCATGGCAGGCATCTCGGGCCTTTTCAATATCCAAGTGGCTATCGACAACCCCATCACTATCACTTCACCCAGTGGAGTCACCACCGAAAACAACGAGTTCATCTGGCCCACCGCGCAAATCGGACCCTCACCTGTTGCCGGCAAGAGAAGGGTGTATATGGCTACCAGGAACTCCGTCACTGGAACTTACGGCCCCTCGGAAAACCTGATGATCGCCTATGCCGATTTCGACGGCGACGACATTGAGAACGGCGTGCCCCTTACCTGGAACCATGTCACCATCCCCGAGATGAACCAATGGAACGTGGACGCCCAGTGGCGCCGTCCCTTCCACAGCCTCACCACCGACAACGCCGGCAACGTCTATTATGCCGGTTACCACTTCGCCGTTGATTCTGATGGCGAGACCAACATCCGCGAACCCGATCTGGATGTCTTCATCTGCCCGAACTACGGACAGGGTGAATGGACCCGCTATAGCGGATTCGGCAACATCCCCTCCATCAATCCCAACGGCGCCCCCAATGACACCACTGGCTATTACACCAATCCTGACGCCGGCGATATCCCCTATGGCGACAACGGCGAATTGTACTGGGGAATTTACAACTCCGGCCATGTCAACGCCACCATAGGCCCTGATGGCAAGCTGCACGTTCCCAGCCTCTGGGGCCTGCATGCCTACAGCGGTTACTACTATCCCGCCCTGCAGTTCGTGAAAGAATTCGTCTTTGACATCAACACGCACGAATTCATGATCCGCGACATCTTCCCCCAGCAGGATCCCAACGATGATTTCAACGGCACTTTCACCCCCTGGGACTTGGAAGCGCCCTGGGGTGAAGTGGACCAATACGGCGATGACGGAGCAGGCGGATTTTATCCGATGATGTTCTCTGACTGGCCTTTCCCCCACTGGGATACATCTGCCCACAACGACGCGATGATGTTCCACTACAATGGCGTGAAAGTCTCCGAGCCCAACGATCAGGGCATGATGGTTTGCATCTGGCAGGATTCCCAACGCGCCCGGATGTACAATTACTACTCCGATACCGATTATATCAACTTCGCCCAGACCCCCGAAATCTACATTTCAGTTACCCCTGACAATGGCAACACCTGGAGCGAACCCATCATCCTGAACAATGTGGAAACCCCTCAACTGGCCGGCATCAAACCGATGTACGTTTATCCCGCGGACAAAGTGATCTACACCGGCATGCAAGGCCCGAATAAGGTTGGCAAGATCGGCGTGATGTTCTACAATGACTTCACTTGGGGCTCAAACGTGAATTCTCCCCCCTACCATAACACCCCGGACGGCGGCGAAGTGATGTTCATGGAACTCAAGATCGTTTTCCCGCTTGGTTCCGCTGCCAACGATCCTACCATGCCCTCCGTGACAAGGCTTCTGCTGCAAAACTACCCCAACCCCTTCAACCCTGAAACCACCATCAGTTTCGACATGCCGGCTTCCGGGCCCGCCCGCCTTGAGATCTACAACGTCAGAGGCCAGATGGTGAAAACCCTGGCTGAAGGCAACCATGAATTCGGCCGCCACAGCTATGTCTGGAACGGAACCGACAACGGCGGCAACAGCGTCACCAGCGGCATCTACTTCTATCGCCTCACCACCAGCGGCCATAGCGAAAGCCGCAAAATGATGCTGATGAAATAAATCCAACCAACCGGAATTTATCCGGTTCAAATATCCGGGGACGGCCATTTCGGCCGTCCCTTTTTTCTTGCTTTTCCAATGTCAGCTTCAATGTCCGTTCATTGCGTACTTTCCGCGACCCGTCCTGACTGTCACGCCCTTAGCGCTCACTACCATCCCACTCCCACGCCTCCCGACAAATACTCGCATCAAATGCGGGCATCGTGCGGGAGGCACACCCGATACACATGACAGGGCCTTAACGGCCAGTCGGCGTCGCTTCGCTTTTTCGCGGGGATTGGTTTCTACTGCCCTCCGAGCTGTTTTCTGCATACACTTGGTTAAAATGGGGAAGAAAAGCGATTCAGCGACCGACAGCATTGTCCGCTACGCCAAATCTGGGGCGCAATTATTTGCTTGACTTGTATGGCCTTTGAATTGTAGTGGCGTCATCAATATGAACAGGTGACAGTGAATGACATTAAAGGATATCGTACAGCTCCTCGACGCGGAAGTGCTGACCCCCGAAGCCGATTTGGATGTGGAGGTGCCCTGCGCCTTCTCGTCCGACCTTATCAGCGACATACTTATGTGCACCAAAGAACCGACCCTGCTTTTGACCGGCCTTACCAACAACCAAGTCATCAGGCTTTCGGACATGATCGACATCGTGGGCATCGTGTTCGTGCGTGGCAAACGCCCCCTGGACGAAGTAATAGAGATGGCCAGGGAACGCAGCCTGCCTCTATTCTGCAGCAACCTAACCATGTACCGTTCCAGCGGCTTGCTGTTCAATGCCGGGCTGCGAAGCTGCAAAATCTGAGATGGCAGAATTCTGGCATATCCACGAAGGCTTTGAGGAAGCCGTGAAAAAACATTTCGCGGAGCCTCCCGAAGCCGACGTTTCCCTGGATTCGCTGATTCCGGAAAAGGATTTCAACAGCGCCGGAAAAGGTTCGGCAGATGTGAAAAACCTGCTCAAGCGCCTGGGCGTGAACCCGGAAATCCTGCGCCGGGTGGCCGTTGCGGCCTATGAAGCCGAAATCAACGTTGCGGCACACTCATCGGGCGGGGCGATGCTAAGCCACGTCTATCCGGACCTCATCCACATGATCTTCCAGGACAACGGGCCGGGGATTGGAAACATCGAACAGGCGATGGTTCCGGGCTATTCAACCGCGGACGACATGGTCCGGGAAATGGGATTCGGAGCTGGGCTGGGCCTGCCAAACATCAAAAAGAACACCGACGCGCTGCATATTAGTTCGGCAGCCGGCGACACCACAACGCTGGAGTTTTTGATCTTTTTCAGGCAAGATGGATAAAAAGGAAACACAATACTACCACGCGCTCCGGATACTGGAAGACAACTGTACCGGCTGCACCGCCTGCGTGAGGGTTTGCCCCACAGAGGCCATCCGGGTGCGCAACCGCAAGGCGCGAATCGACGCCAACCGCTGCGTTGACTGCGGCAGATGCCTGGAAACATGTGAGTTCCATGCAATCATCCCCCGCAGCGACCCCCTGGACATAATCCACAGGTTCAAGTATAAGGTGGCGGTGGTTTCCACCTCCTATTTCGGGCAGTTCACCGAAGACGTTTCCTATGAAGTGGCCAAGCAGGCCATCTACGAACTGGGCTTTGACGAAGTGCAGGAGGAGGCTATGGTCACGGAATTCATGATCGGCATGATCCGCGACTACATCCGCCACAAACGGAACACGCGGCCGATCCTGAGCAGCAATTGCCCCACCGTGGTGCGGCTAATCCAGCTCAAATACCCCTCGCTGCTGCCAAACCTCTTCCACCTCGAAGCCCCGATGAGCATCCTCACCAGTTACCTGCGCGACAGGATCAAGGCGGAAACCGGCCTGGCGGAAGAGGATATCGGAATTTTCCTCATCGTGCCCTGCCCCGCCCACGTGACCGCCGTGCACCAGCCGGAGGGAGCCTACAAACACCTTCAGGACGGCGCCTTCTCCATCGGCATGATTTACGGCAGGGTGCATGAGCACATCAAAAAACTGCAAAATCATCCGCCCCGGATACAAACTTTTCCCAAAGGCCTCACCTGGGCGCTTTCCGGCGTGCAGGCCGATCTGGTTGACTGCGAGGACATCAGGGCGCTTTCCGTGAACGGCGTGGACAACGTGATGGAAATCCTTTCCCGCGTGGAAGACCACTATCTGGACCAATACGACTACATCGTGCTCCGAAGCTGCACCAACGGCTGCGTGGGCGGTTCCTTCAACGTGGAAAACCCCTTCGTGGCGATGAGCCGTATCAAAAAGATGATAAAGGAAAGCACCAACAGCGAGGCAGATGTGCACGAGCTGGACAACCTTTACCGCGCCGGGGAATTCGATGTGGTGCCCCTGACCCCGCGCTCCATCATGGAACTGGACAAAGACATCAAGACAGCCATCTTTAAAATGAAGAGAATAAACGAGATACTCACCTCCCTGCCAGGCCTGAACTGCAGCGCCTGCGGCTCGCCGACCTGCTACGCACTGGCAGAGGACATCGTGCAGGGCAAAGCCACCATCGACGACTGCGTGGTGCTGCTCAAGCGCCACTCCAAAGAAGAAGAACAGGAATGACACAGGATACAGAGATGACGATAACACTGGCAGATTTCATGACCGCCATCGAAGGCACCAACCACACCCCCCAAGTCGACCCCGAACAGGTTTCCCTGAGCGGCGGCTATGTTTGCGATATGCTCAGCGACGTTATGGGCTCCGCCCGGGAAGGCCAGGCCTGGATAACCATCATGAAGCACCTGAACACCGTGGCCGTGGCTTCGCTCACCGGAATTCCGGCGATAGTTTTCGCCAAAGGCAACACCCCGGACGAGATGGTGGTGGAAAAAGCCGCCAGCGAGGGAATCTGCCTGGTATCCAGCCCGCTGGACACCTTCAGCCTGGCGGGAATCCTTTACGGGATGTTGCATCAGTTGATCTAGCCGATGCGATGGTTCAAGGCGGACCTGCACATCCATTCCGTGCTTTCACCCTGCGGGGGTCTGGAAATGTCGCCCCGGGAAGTCGTTGCGCGGGCCAAGAGTTGCGGGATTGACTGGATGGCCATCACGGACCACAATTCCCTTGCCAACTGCCCCGCTTATTCCGCCGTCGCAGAAAGGGAGGGGCTGGCTTTCACCTGGGGCGTGGAAATGCAGACCGCCGAGGAAATCCACCTACTGGTCTATTTCGACGACCCGGCGGCGGCCAAATCCTTTGGCGGCGAGCTTTATGCCTCGCTGTTGCCGCTGGACAACGACCCGGAATTTTTTGGTGATCAAGTTATCATTGACGAAAATGAGAACATTTTAGGAATGGAACTTAGAGCGCTGATGAATTCCTCCATTTGGGACCTCAGCACCGCTGTCGAAGTGGCCCAAAACCATGGAGGATACTGCGTTCCGGCCCATGTGGACGCCACGGTCAACAGCCTTATCGGACAACTGGGTTTTTTGCCCGCGGAGCCTCATTTCGAGCTCCTCGGCCTCTCAGCCAAAGCGGACTTGGCGCGTTTGCTCAGCAGCCATCCGGAACTTGCCGGGAAAAGCTGGCTGCGCAGTTCGGACGCGCATTACCTGGCCGATATGGGCTCTGGCTTCAGCCGGGTTCTGGCAGGGGCTCCCAAGGTGGAAGAGCTTGCCAAGGCGGCGTTGGGCCTTGATGACAGGATGATTTTAGTATAAAAAATAAAACAGGAGGAGTTAATGACTCCCGCTACACAGCAAGACAATCCGCTGTATGACCGGCTGAGAGCCGTCATCGCAGCCAGCCGCGGCCTGCGCAATCCCCTCATCGAGGTTCTGCGCCAGGCTCAGGAGATTTTTGGCTACCTGCCCGTCGAAGTGCAGGAATTCATCTCCCGGGAAATGGACATCCCGGCCAACAAGATCTACGGAGTGGTGACATTCTACAACTTCTTCACCATGATCCCCCGGGGCAAATACACCCTGAACCTGTGCATGGGCACAGCCTGCTTTGTGAAAGGCGCGCCCCGCCTGGCCCGGATGATCGAAGAGGAACTGGGCGTTAAAATGGGCGAGACGACAGCCGACCTGCGCTTCACAGTGAGCGCGGTTCGCTGCGTTGGAGCCTGCTCGCTGGCTCCGGTCTTCGTGATCGGTGAAGAAACCTACGGCCGGGTGGACACTCGGGAAAAGGTGTCCGAAATACTCAAAAAATATCAATAGGCCGGCGTGATGCAAGACATTTCCCTGCATCTGCTGGACATCATCGAAAACAGCGTCCGGGCCAAGGCTAGAAACGTGAAGATCCGCGTCATCAAAGATGTGGGAGAAAACCTTCTCCGGCTTATCGTTGAGGACGACGGCTCGGGGATGGACAGCGAGACCCTGGCCATGGCCCAAAACCCTTTTTACACCAGCAAGGCGCAGCGAGAAAAGAAAGTGGGGCTGGGTATCCCATTGTTCAAGCAGAACGCGGAACTCAGCAACGGCTCTTTCAACATGAGCAGCCAGCCCGGCTTCGGAACCGTGCTAACGGTGGATTTCGGGCTCAACCACATCGACCGCATGCCCCTGGGCAATCTCAAAGCCACTTTGCTGGGAGCGATAGTCGGCCATCCGGAAGTAGATTTCCAAATCATCCTCATCAACCACGACGGCGGCAAGGAAAATTCCTTCCACTTTGAAACTGCCGCCATCAAAGAGGAATTGGGCGATATTCCGCTCACCTATCCGGACGTGATTGAGTACATCGACCAATCTTTAAATGAAGGAATACAAAATACAAACATGGAGAATGTCTGATGAAAACACTTGCAGACCTGAAAAAAATCCGTGAAAAAGCCCAGGAAGAGATGAAACTTCGTGGCGGCAACGTGCGCGTCAAAATCGTGGTGGGGATGGGAACATCCGGCATCGCGATGGGCGCCCGTGAAGTCATGAAGACCTTTCTGGAAGAGATTTCCAACCGTAACCTCACCGACGTTTTGGTAACCCAGACCGGTGAAAAGGGCCTTTCCTCGATGGAGCCGGTCGTTGACCTCATCGAAGAGGGCAAAGCCAAAGTCACCTATGGAAACATGAATCCGGACAAGGTGAGAAAGGTGGTCGTCGAGCACATCGTCAATGGCAGGGTTGTCTCCGATTACGTCGTTGCGACTGGCGACTGAGCTGGAGGTTGATCAATGTCTCTGAAAAGAATTGACCTGCTGATCTGCTGCGGCTCCGGCTGTGTGTCTGCAGGCGCTTTGAAAATCAAGGAACGCTTTCACGAAGTTCTGGCGGACAAAGGCATCGCCAACGAAGTGAACATCATCGAAACCGGCTGCATGGGCCCCTGCGACTACGGCCCTGTCATGGTGGTCTATCCCGAAGGCACCTTCTACAAACACGTGAAGGTGGAGGATGTGGAGGAGATCGTATCCGAACATTTTGTGAAAGGCCGTCCAGTCCAGCGCCTGATGCTTCAGGAAGAGGAAAGGCTGATCGCCGCCCAAAAGGAAGTGCCCTTTTACCAGAAGCAAGTCAAGGTCGCCCTTGCCAACTGCGGCTACATCGACCCCGAAAGCCTGGAAGAATACATCGCCACCGGCGGATACGAGGCTTTGGGAACCGTGCTCACCCAGATGAAGCCTGAAGAAGCCATCGAGGTGGTGAAAAAATCCGGCCTCCGCGGACGCGGCGGCGGCGGCTTCCCCACCCACATCAAGTGGAGACTGGTGCACGACATCAAAGCCGACCAGAAGTACATCATCTGCAACGGTGACGAGGGAGACCCCGGCGCCTTCATGGACCGCTCCCTACTGGAAGGCGACCCCCACCGCATCCTGGAAGGGATGATGCTGGGCGCCTATTCCATCGGAGCCTCCAAAGGCTTTTTCTACATCCGCGCGGAATATCCGCTAGCCATCAAACGCATCAAACAGGCAATCGCCCAGGCCAAGGAAGTTGGCCTGATGGGCGAAAACATCTTCGGCTCCGATTTCTCTTTCGACGCCGAAGTCCGCACAGGCGCTGGAGCCTTTGTCTGCGGAGAGGAAATGGCCCTTATCCATTCATTGGAAGGCGAACGCGGAAACCCCACCCCCAAACCGCCCTACCCGGCAGTGAAGGGACTTTGGGAAAAGCCCACCGTGGTGAACAACGTGGAAACCATGGCCAACCTTCCCACCATCTTCCTCAAAGGCGCGGAATGGTTTTCCTCCATGGGAACCGAGACCAGCAAGGGCACCAAGGTCTTCGCCCTCACCGGCGACATCCAAAACACCGGTCTGGTGGAAGTTCCGATGGGAATCACCCTGCGTGAGATGATCTTTGACGTAGGCGGCGGAATGACCGACGGACACAAGTTCAAAGCCGTCCAGCTCGGAGGTCCTTCCGGAGGCTGCCTCACCGCCGAACACCTCGACGTGCCGGTGGACTATGAAAGCCTCAAGGAACGCGGCGCCATGATGGGTTCCGGCGGCGTCATCGTGATGAACGACCAGAAGTGCATGGTCAACGTAGCCAAGTTCTTCGTGGATTTCTGTGTGGACGAATCCTGCGGAAAATGTCCACCCTGCCGACTCGGCCTCAAGCAGATGTACAACATCCTAGACCGCATCACCAAAGGCCAGGGGAAGGAAAGCGACCTCGACGAACTGCTGCGCCTTGGCGAAACCATCAGCAAGCTCTCGCTCTGCGGGCTTGGCCAGACAGCACCAAACCCCGTCCTTTCCACCCTTCGCTATTTCCGCGAAGAATATGAAGCCCATATCCGCGACAAATCCTGCCCCAACAAGGTCTGCACAGACCTCTTCCATTTCAGCATCGACAAAGACCGCTGCATCGGCTGCTCGCTCTGCTCACGCAAATGCCCGGCGACCTGCATCAGCGGTTCACGCGAGGAAAAATTCACCATCAACCAAGTGGATTGCGTTAAATGCGGGAACTGTCAGGATGTCTGCCCTGTAAAGGCCATCGACAGGATTCCCGGAATGCACCCCGAAGTGGTCAGGCACGCGGAAGACCTCGCCAAATCAGAAGAAGAATAACAAGGAGTACCCATGTACAAAGAGATTTGCACCAAATACACTCCTGACAAAGACAACCTGATCTGCATCCTGCACGAGATACAGGACAGCCATCCACAGCATTACATCTCCGAAGAGGCGGTGCAGACGGTGGCGGAATATCTGGATCTGCCGCCCAACCACATCTACGGCGTGCTGACCTTCTACACCATGTACAGCACCAAACCCCGGGGAAAGAACATCATCCGCCTCTGCGAATCGCCGCCCTGCTATATCAAAGGCAGCGAAAACATCCTCCGCAAGCTCAGGGAACTCCTCGGCGTCAAAACAGGCGAAACCACCAAAGACGGGGTTTTCACCCTGGAACTCTGCGCCTGCCTCGGCGTTTGCGGAAACGCTCCCGTAATGATGGTAAACAACGATGTTTACGGCGACCTCACCGAAGAACGGGTGGAGGAAATCATCGCCAGGATCAGAAGGGGGAACCAATGAAATTCTATCGCAGCCACATCCTTGTGGGCATAAATGAAACCTCGCTGCTGGCCGGAGTGGAAAACTTCATCGTCGCCCTCCGCGCCGAACTGGCAAAACACAACCTCCAGGAAGAGATCAACATCCTCGAGACCGGCCCCCTGGGCTTTTTCGGTCGCGGGATTTGCCTCTCCGTCTATCCGGAAAACGTAAGTTACCAAGACGTAAAGGCAGAGGACATCCCCGAACTCGTGGAAGAGCATTTCCTCAAGGGACGTCCCGTAACCCGGCTGATGCTGGACGCGACAGGGAAATTCACCCCCAAGCTCAACTACCAAAACCGCATCGTCCTCCGCAATTCCGGCATCATCGATCCTGAAAGCATCGACGAATACATCGGTGCCGGAGGCTACGAAGCCTGGGAAAAGGCCCTCGTCCGGATGCAGCCGATGGAAATCGTCAGCGAAGTGAGAAAATCCGGCCTCCAAGGCCGCGGCGGTGCCGGCTTCCCCACCGGCGTGAAGTGGAGCTTCACTGCCCCCATCGACGCGCCCCAGAAATACGTGGTGGTGAATGCCGACGAAGGCGAACCCGGAACCTTCAAGGATCGCCTGATTATGGAAGGCGACCCCCACCAGTTGCTGGAAGGTGTGATGATTTGCGCCCGCGCGGTGGGAGCCTCCAAAGCCTGGATCTACATCCGCGGCGAATACAAGCTCTGCATCGAGCGCCTCCAGAAGGCCATCGACCAGTGCCGCGAATACGGCATCATCGGAAAAAACATCTTCGACAGCGGATTTGACCTCGACATCGCCATAAAGATCGGCGCCGGGGCCTATGTTTGCGGAGAAGAGACCGCCCTCATCGAATCCCTGGAAGGGAACCGGGGCAACCCGCGCTGGAAACCCCCCTTCCCCGGAGTCGAAGGCCTCTGGAAATGCCCCACTGTGGTTAACAACGTGGAAACCCTGGCCAACGTGCCCTTCATCATCAAGGAAGGCGCTGATGCCTTCAGGGCCCACGGCACCCAGGATTCCACCGGCACCAAGGTTTACACCATCCTCGGCGACGTCGCCCATCCAGGCCTCTGCGAAGTTGACATGGGCACCACCCTGCGCACCATCATCAACGATTATGCCGGCGGGATGAAAAAAGGCTTCCGCTTCAAGGCCGCCCTGGTTGGCGGCGCGGCAGGTGTTTTCCTGCCGGAACGGATGCTGGACGTGAACATGGACTATGCCAGCCTCAAGCATTACGCCGCCGTCCTCGGCTCTGGCGCCATCCTCGTGATGAACGAGCATCAGAGCATCGTGGACATGCTGTGGTCGATCCTGCGCTTCTTCCGCCACGAATCCTGCGGAAAATGCGCGCCCTGCCGCAACGGCTGCCAGCAGCTTTACAGGCTGATAACCAAAATCAAGAAGGGCGAAGGGACCATGGAGGATGTCGATCTCATGGTCACCATCTCCGAAACCATGTTCTCCACCAGTTTCTGCGCCCTTGGCCAATCCCCCGTGATGGTGATCCGGAGCGCGGTCGAATACTTCAAAGACGAATTCATAGCGATTACAAAAAAGTAAAATAAAGAGGATATGAAATGGCTAAAACAGTAAATATCTGGATAGATGACAAACATCTGGAAGTTCCGGATACGATGACCATCATCGAAGCCGCCGACAAACACGGGATTTATATCCCCAGGCTGTGTTACCATCCCGATTTGCCGCCCACGGCAAATTGCGGCGTCTGTGTGATTGAACTCTCCGGAAGCCCCGTTCCCAAGCGCGCCTGCTGCACTCCGGTGACCGAAGGGATGAAAATCATTACCAACTCCAAGAAGCTGCGCGCTTACCGCAAAACCCTGGTGGAAATGATCCTTTCCAACCACGACGTGGTTTGCCCCACCTGCGTGGCAAACAACAAGTGCGAACTCCAAACCCTGGCAAACAACCTCGGCGTGGATCCCGAAGCCCTGCCAAGCATCCTGGTGAAAAAGCCCGTTGACGACAGCTCCCTCTCCATCGTCCGCGACGTGAACAAATGCATCGCCTGCGGACGCTGCATCAACGTCTGCAACGAAACCCAGACCGTCTATGCCCTCACCTTTGCCGACCGCGGAATCGATTCCCATATTGACACCGCCTTCAGTCTCGGCATGGCCAACAGCCCCTGCGTGAACTGCGGCCAGTGCACGGTCTATTGCCCCACCGGCGCCCTGCGCGAGCGCGGGGAGATTGACGAGGTTTGGGATGCCATCCTCGATCCCGAAAAACACGTGATCGTGCAGGAAGCCCCCTCCGTCCGCGTTTCCCTGGGTGAGGATTTCGGCCTGCCCCTTGGCTCCGTGACCCCCAAGAAAATGTATGCCGCCCTCCGCAAGATAGGCTTCGACAGCGTGATGGACACCAACTTCACCGCCGACCTCACCATCCTTGAGGAAGGCACCGAATGCGTAACCAAGCTCAAAGCCGGCGAAAAACGCCCTCTCATCACCTCCTGCTCACCAGGCTGGATCAAGTTCATGGAAACCTACTATCCCGACCTCGCGGATTGCGTTTCCACCGCCAAATCACCCATGAGCATGTTCGGCGTGCTGTCCAAAACCTACTACGCCCAGGAACACGGCATCGACCCCGCCAAAATCGTCTCCGTGGCCGTGATGCCCTGCACCGCGAAGAAATTCGAGGCCCGGCGCCCCGAACTCCGTGACTCCGGATTCCAGGATACCGACTATGTGCTCACCACCCGTGAACTTATTCGCATGATAAAGGAAGCGGGCATCGATTTCGCCAACCTCCCCGAAGAGGAGCCCGACGAAGGCATGAGCTACTATACCGGCGCCGGCACCATCTTTGGCGCCACCGGCGGCGTGATGGAGGCGGCTATCCGCTCCGCCTATTTCCTTGTCACCGGCACCGAGCTGGAAGACGTTGAAATCACCGCCGTGCGTGGCCTGGAAGGCGTGAAGGAAGCCGCGGTCGATGTTCCCGGCTTCGGCGAAATCCGCGTGGCGGTCGCCCACGGGCTTTCCAACGCCCGCAAGGTAATGGATCAAGTGCGCGAAGGCCTTGCCACCAAAGGCGAATCGCCCTGGCACTTCATCGAAATCATGGCCTGCCCCGGCGGCTGCGTCGGCGGCGGCGGACAGCCCTATGGCAACGACATCGCGTCCCGCGCCCGCAGGGGCCTCTCCCTCTATGAGGAAGACCGCAGCCTCCCTGTGCGTCAGTCCCACAAGAACCCCGAAGTCGTCAAAATCTATGAGCGCTTCCTCGGCGAACCCAACTCCCCCCTCGCCCTCAAGCTGCTCCACACCTACTACTTCAAACGCTCCGTCAGCAGCGGCCAGGTGGTCGAACAGGTCACACAAAAGCACGAAGCCCACTGACGCAGCTAAATACAGGCAATATGAAAGGCGGGATCCACTCCCGCCTTTTTTAGGCTTATGTTCAATCGGCCAACGTCTTGCACGTCATTCCAGGATTGACCCGGAATCCAGTGTACAAGGGGCTTACGCTCCTCTCGCAATCGTTATGTCGCCTTATGGACTCGTTCAGTCCGGAAAATTATTCCGCCCAACGTTCTTCCGCTGAGGCTGACGGAAAGCGGGGCCCTAAACGCTACCGCAGGACCATCACCCTGGCCGTCTGGCAGAAATCCGTACCCCGGGCGCGAATCAGGTATATTCCGCTGTCCAAAGGCCGGCCTTCCCTGTCCAGCGCCTGCCAGCCAAGGTCGCGGTTCATGGCGTCCACAGCGCGGCTTTCCTCTTTGATGAGTTGTCCCCGGGTGTTGTAGGTGCTAAGGATTACCGGGCCGGATAGCTTGCCGGGCAGGCTCAGAGTCGCCTTTTCCCTCGCCGGGTTGGGCCAGGCCCGCAGGGTTTCGGTCACCTGAGGCACGCCGTCATCCGCTGCGGTGTCCGAAGTGTGGGCGAAATGGAAATCATAGCTGGGAATGCCGTCCCCATCTATAATTACGATTCTTGTCAGCAACCCCTCCGCGCTGAAGGTGCAACAATATTCGGCGGTGACTTCTCCTGTTTCGGTATCCACCTCGATGTTTAAGCTCCAAGTCTCCGGATTGTACCACACGCCTTGGGCATTGGCTGTTTGCTCTGTCACTTGGGAGATGATCCAGCCGTCATTGAGATAGGGAACGCGAACGGTCACTAAATTGAGGATGTAGTCGGGCAGTTGGTGGTTGTGTTTTTCGAACTGGTAACCGGGGGGAAGCTGCTCACCGGAATAGATATACTGCCGGCGGCGGTGATTCACCCAGTTGAGTGAATCGGCGGAGCTGAGGGTGAGTTCCTCCACCCGGCGCCCCAGGCTGTCGAGGGTGCAAACGCAGTCCAACCACTCAACGGTTTGGTTCTGGCGCGCTTTTTTTATCACGGTACGGGTCAGCTTCATATCGGCGTTGTAGCTGTGCCAGGCGTGGTAGTGGTTGGAGTAGTAATCGTACCAGTCATCCTCGTGGCAATAGCCCTGATAATCCATCTTGCGGGTCCGGGTGAAGTTGATGTTCGATTGCAGGGTCAGGGGGCTGGTGATGACATAATATTCCGGGTACAGGGTCAGTTCGCCGTCAAAATCCTCGACTTCATAATATTCGCTGGGGGGAAAGTCGTACATCCAGCCCCGGTGGAGGTGGCCGATTTGGGTAATCAGCAGAGTGTTGCCCGGGGCTTGTGTGTAGGTGTAACAATCCACCGACCACCAGTCCGGACCGCCGAATCCTCCGCCCGAAGCATGGCGGTCAATGCCACTCAGGTAATAGGTCTGGGGATAATCCTGCCCTGCCAGCAATGCCGGCAGCAGCAGCGCCAGCAGCAACAGGCTGTGTCCAATATATGCCTTCATCGTTCCTCCCCGCCGGATTTCCCGCTTCCAGGCCAGAGTTCATCGCTCGGTGGCATCCCGGCTTGTTGGCATCATTTTCTCAGTAATATAATTATATGCAAATACCATTCCATCCGCCCGGCTAATGTCAGACCGAGCCTCCTTAACGCCCGGAAAGTTGCCTCTTGCCCGCCTCCCGGAAGACGCCCGCATCCGGTGCGGGCATTATACGAGAGGCTGCCCGAACCCGAATCAGGGGGCGCTAACGGGGAGCAGGGAAAAGGCTCGCGGCCTTGTTAGGGAGCGGCTTTACTTTGTGTAAATCACTTGGCCAGCATTATCCTGCGGCTGGAAGAGCCTTCCGGAGTTGTCAGTCGGAGCAGGTATATCCCGCTGGAAACTGGTCGCAGGTCGTCATCGCGGCCGTCCCAAATATGATGGCTTTCGCCCCTTTCCAGTTTGCCAGAGAAAATCCGCGCCACTTTCTGACCCCTGAGGTTGAAGACCTCCAGGCTCGCCTCCTGCGGGACCCCGGTTTTGATTTCGATTTGGCAGGATGACCTGAAGGGGTTGGGGAAGGCGGTGATTCCCGCCGAAGCTGGCGGGACTTCTTCATCCGGGGTTGAGAGGCCAAGTTCCAGATGGAAGGCGTAAACCTGCCAGGGAGCGTCATACGCGGCCCTGCCCAGCAGATAGACGCTGCGTTCTGAATTAAAGCAATATCTTGCCCAAACACCCATTCCGTCAAAACTGTAATCCCTCACCAGGCCCAAGGGATGGTCAACCAGATGAAAGCCGTACTGCGTGTCGGTCGGTCGGTTGATGGCCAGAGTGTAGTCAGCGTCCATCTTTCTCAGAAAAGCCGCGTTCGGGTATCCAGTCAGGTCAGGGAAGCCAGCCAGGTCGCTGAATACGCCATTAACAAGGGATTTGTGGCAGAATGACCACTCGTTATACTGGTAAGATATTGCTGAAAAGCTGGTGTCGATGAGGGTTATCACTTCCCTGAAATGCGGAGTCTGCCAGGGCCAGATGGAGCTGTCGACCCATTGTCTATGCAGTTCGCTCCCTTCCAGCCAGACTAGGTAGGCTGAGGTGGGCCCGTCTTCAATGAGGTCGATGGCCAGGGTCTGAAAGTAGTCGCCGCAGAGTTTCCTGGTCTGCGTGAAGCCCGCTCCCCCGCCTTCGCTGGCTGGGAACCAGCCCTGTGGGAAGGTTTGGATGATGTTGTTGTTTTGCACCAGGAGGTCCGGTCCGTCTAAAGTCCAGAGGAGAAAGTATTCATCTGCAAAGGATTGGACCTGGTGGGAGAGCCAGCCCGGGCCTTGGTACAGGAGATGCTGGCTGTTGTTGCTCAGGTTCAGGATGTACACCTCATGGTTGATCTGGGGATAGGCTCCCCTGGTGGAGCAGAGGTAGGCCAGCGTTTCATCCACGATGTAGAGGACGGGGCCGAAGCTGGAATCCTCGACATTCAGCCCGGAGGTATTGAAAACATGCTGGCTGGTGCCGCTGTCATCAGTGCAGCAGACAATGACCCGGTTGGCTGCGCGGAAGGCGGAAAGCAGCTTGCCGGCCTTACAGGAAAAGGCCAGGGGAGTATCCGACAAATCGCCCCAATCGGATTCGGCTATGATTTGGTGGATTGTCTGCTGGGGCCCGCAGAGTCCGTCAGGGCCGACCGTGGCCAGCTTGATGAGGACGCGGTCATTCATGATTTCACAGTCATACAGGCGCAGGCTGTCCCCCACGGTCTGGCAGGCCTGAAATCCGTGGCTTAGTTGAGAACTGCCGGTGAAATAAACATTCATTACATCAACCGCTCCCAAGGGCTTGGCCGCGAAAGCCAGCGTCCCCAGAAGAAGGATGGTGGGCCAGTTTTTCCAAATAGCTTTCATTTGTTCACCTCCCTGGGAAATCTATCCATCCAATACAGCAATAAGCAGGCCATTATTCAAAGAATATCAGTCGGGAAAGGAATGGAAGTCTTTTTGTAACCGACAGGCAAGCCGCCAAAGCTGTCCGGAAATCCCGGAGTGAAGCCCTATCGGGCTTTCTGGGCGTTTGCTATTTCACGATGCGGGCATACATATCGACTCCGCTGGCGGAGCCGAAATAGCCTAGGGCGTTGTGGATTCCGCCGTGGAGGTAGCCTTCCTCCATGAAATTGTAGTTGAAGTAGTTGTCGTCAACTATCAGCAGGCGCAGGCGGTAGCGACCGTAAAAGATAAAGGCAGAGGAGTAGTTTTCCAGCACGAGGTAGTTATCCTGCAAACCTGGTAGAGGCGCTGAGACAAAGCGGTACATGATGCTGAGGCGGCGGGGCGGCTGGCCGGCGTTGTAGCTGTCTGCCAGGCTGGAGTCGGGATGCGCCGTCGGCATCAATTCCGACGTGAATTCGAGGTCTGTGCTGAAGGGTTCCAGGCAGTAAAACTCAGCCATCAGGTTGAATTTGCCGGCGTTGGCCCCGGTGGAGGCGAAGACAGGGTAATGGCTGTCGATGAGGCTGAAAGGCATTGTGTTTTCGGTATTGGGGTCCACCGAATAGCCGGTTCCGGGGGGATTAGTTCCGTAGGGGTCAGGCGCTGCCTCAATGGCGATGGGAACGGTAGTTTCGGCCCAAATCAGTGAATCCGCGCCGGGAACGAGCACCTCAATCCGGTAGCGGTGGCCGGGCTGGATGATGTTTTCAGCAAGGTCGATGTATTTGAATTTGAATTCGTGCAGGGCGGGGGTGAGCTGGAACTCCAGGTCGGCATCCAGGTCCCGGATGATTACGGTGGCGTCGTAAACGAAGATTTCCAGGGGGTTGAAATCCTCGATGGCGGAACTGCGGGTCACATATATGGGATACTCAAAGTTCACAGGCTGACCGGCCTTCAGCAGGCCCGCCACGGTGAAAACGTCGCCCTCAAAGCGGGGCCCGCTGGTGTTTTCGCAGGAGGCAAGCAGCAGCGCCAGAAGCAGCAGGGGCATAAGGCGGAAAAGATGCTTGCCTACCATGTGACGTTCACTCCAATGAAAGGCAGGAAGGGGAACTGGGAGCCGTCCTGAGTTTCCAGCCGCAGGGTCAGGTCTTCCTGCGGCACGAGTTGGTAAGTGCGGAAGCTTACGTTTTTGCGGCCGAAGACATTGATGACGTCCAGATAGGGTTCGACGCTGCCCCAACGGGTGTTCCACTGCAGTTTTGCGCTCAGGTCCAGCCGCATGTAATAGGGCAGGCGGTGACCATCTTTGTAGCTGTAGATGATTTGGAAACTTTCGCCGTCGAAATAGACACGCTCCGGCACCTCCACGGGCTGGCCGGAATTGTAGCTGAAGTTCAGGCCAAGCTTGAAATCCGCGCCGAGGGGCTGCCAGCCGGTGTTGGCGCTGAGGTTATAGCTTTCCACCATGGAGACGCTGTGGCTGCGGTCAAATCGGGGAAAGAAATAACTGGCCTCGCCGGTTTGGGGATCAAGGTTGAGGCCTTCTATCTTGCGTCGGGTGCGGCTGAAGGTGTAGCCGATAAAGCCTTCGAGGCCGTTCCAGTCGTTGCGGAGCAGCAATTCCGCCCCATAGGCGTGGCCGATGCCAACACGCATGGCGCTGCCGAGGTTGCCGGTGCTGTTGTTCCAGTTGAAAAAGGCGTTAAAATCCAGTTGGGCTAGGTTGTCGTAATCCTTGTAATAGGCTTCGGTTTCCAGGGCCAGATGCTTGCCCAGGCGCCTCTGGTAGCCGAGGATGTAATGCAGCGAGCGGGCCGGGCGCAGCGAGCCGTCCAGCGGCAGCCAGACGTCGAAGGGGGTGTTCACGTCCATCGCCAGCAGGGTTAGATACTGGTTGTAAACGCCAAAATTGGTATAGACGCTTTCTCCGGCGTCGAGGGTCCATCTGAAGGAAAGGCGGGGTTCCAGGTTCAGATAATTCGCGGCGGGAATCTGGTCCGGTATGATCCTTCCCGTGCGATACCAATTCAGCCGCAGGCCCGGCTGCAAGGTCCAGAGAGGGTTTATCACCCATGTATCCTGCAGGAAAAGGGAGGATGTGAGCGAAGAGATGGCGCCGTCCGGAAGCCCGTCCGGATCGATTTGATAGGAGGTTTCCATCTTCAGGGCGGTGTCGTTCCATTTCACTTCGAAACCGCTTTCCACCTCGTGGCTGTTGTTCGGCTTCCAGTTCAGTATCCCCTTGGCGGTGAGGTCTTTGATGGAATTGTCGGTGCGGAAGATGGTTTCGTCCCCTTCTGCGGCGGTCTGGCTCATTCCGCTGCTGAACTGACTTCCGGCGAGCGTGAAATTGGAATAGAGGCGCGGGGAAAAGAGATGCAGCCAGCGCGCGGAGATATTGCTGTTGCCCCAGTCAACGTCCAGAACGCTTCCCAAATAGTAAGAAAGGTCGTCGCGTCCGATGTAGCCGCTGAAACTGAGCTTGTTGCTGTTGTCCGCGTCCAAGTTGAACTTGGCATGGCCGTCGTAGAAATAGTAGTCTGGAAGTTTGTCGTAGATGGTTTTTATCAATTCCAGATAGGTGCGGCGGAACGAAGCCATGTAGGACCCGTCTGCGGAACCGACACTCCAAGGCCCTTCCAGCGTGGCGGAAGATGAAATGAGGCTTACCCGAGCCACGCCTTGGGATTTGACCCGGTTGCCCTGGCGGTTGGTGACATCCAGCACGGAAGACAGCCTGCCGCCGAACTTGGCAGGGTAGCCGCCCTTGATGAGTTCTACGTTTTCCACTGCATCGGTATTGAAAGTGCTGAACAACCCACCCAGATGGCTGGGGTTGTAAACATCGGTGTCGTCCAGCAGGATAAGATTCTGGTCGGGCGAACCGCCCCGCACGTAAAGTCCTGAAAAGAAGTCAGAAATGGGCATCACGCCAGGGAGAGTGAGCACCGCGCGAAACACGTCTGCCTCCACGACGGAAACAATTGCCTGGATGTCCTCCCGGCCCCGGTGAATGGAACTGGTTCGGATCACGGGGCCTTCTAGGCCGGACTCGGCGTCGGCTGTCACCACTATTTTGTTGAGTTTCACCGCGGACTTTTTCATCTGGGTGTTCAGGACGATTTCGTCACTCTGGGAGCGGATGCTGAAGTTTCTGCTTTCCCGCAGGTGGGAGACCAGGGAAAACTCCAGCTTGAAGCTGCCGGTCTGGTTGACCGTGAGCACGTAATATCCCTGTTTGTTCGTCTGCGCGCCGATTTTGGTGCCAGCCACCCTCACGCTCACATACTGCAGGGGCTCGCCGCTGTCCTCGCGGGTCACAAATCCGCTCACGGTGGCGCTGAAAAGCCTCCCGGCCACAAGCATCAGCAGTAGCGGCAGCATGTGTTTACGCATCAATTCTCCCATGATTTGGTTTTCAAGTGTGATTAAAGAGTTTCGGGGCTTCAAAGCTGTCAACCACAAATTTCCTAGCTCCCGCCGCTCAAACAATAAGGGAGCGGCCACGAGGGTCGCTCCCAGTATGTTGTGGCTTTTTAGCCAGGTTTTTGTGGATTACTTGGCGAGCAGCATCTTGCGGGTGACGGTATTGCCGTCGCTGCTGAGGCGATAGAAATACAGTCCACTGGAAACGCTGTTGCCCTGTTCGTCCATTCCGTTCCAGACAACGCTGTGGTTGCCGGCTTCGCGGACATCGTTCACCAGGGTGCGGACAAGCTGGCCTTTGGTGTTATAAACCTTGAGGCTGGCAGGGCCGGTTTTGGGAACGCTGAAGGCGATGGTGGTTTCAGGATTGAAGGGGTTGGGATAGTTCTTCGCGTCCAGGGTGTAAGCCGGGATCACGTCGTCATCGGCGGCGCTGCCGTATTCCACTATCGCGCGGAGCATGATCTCGCCGGTGGTGACGGGCTCCCAATCGGTGGCGATTTTCTTGTAGCTGTAGCCGTTGCTGGAGGTATCCAGACCGATCGCGGAAGCGCCAGCGGTTTCCATGATGGCAAGGTAGAATTCGCCGTCGGCAACGTTGATGTCTGCCGGCAGGGCGATCCAGTTCCAGCCTTCCACCACTGATGCGGCAGGATACTGATACTGGGCCAGTTGGGTGCCGGGCATGTTGTTGGGGCCGTCGTTATCGAAGACGCGGACGATGATGCCGGGGGTTCCAACGGTATGGACATAGACTTTGGCATACTTCACTGTAACAGCCTGGCCATAAGAGTGTTTCACAGCCATCTGCTTGGTGGAGCCAACGTTGAAGCCCTCTTCCGCGGTTCCGTCGTCGTGCATCAGTTCAGCGTGTGATTGAGGAAGCACGAAGGTTGTGACCGTGTTCGAAGCTTCGGAGGTGTTGACGCCGTAAACAGCTTTCAGATAGTAGGTGTGAATGCCGCCTTCAACGCCAGAATCGGTGTAAGTGAGAACTGTTGCGCCCACTTGGTCGATTTCAATGTCGTCGCGGAAGATTTTGTAGCCGTCGAGGGTGCGGACAGGCTGGGTGGATCCCTTCTCTTGCAGAATGGCGTCAGTATAGGCATGCACTTCCTGTTCATAGGGGCCATGGCCCAGCACGTATTCTTTGCCAGTGACGGGGTCAGCGACATAGATACGAATATTCCAGTTGTATGTGAGGGTTGAGCTTACCGCATTCAGAGTGGTCCAGTTATTCTGCCAGTACATCATATTGCCGTAGCCGGGAACATGGGGGCCGTCATCGCAACCAGCAGGAAAGCCAGCCTGGGTGTTGCAGCGGTAACCGGCCATGATCTGGGTTTGGGAGGGAATAGTCCACGGAGTGGTGAGCACTACTTCGTTCCAAGCGCCGATGACAGGTGAGGGCACTGTCTGTTCATAGGCAATATCGCCCGCGGCGCCGGTCCAAATGCGAAGAGTGTAAACGCAGTTGACTTCGCCAGGGAAGAATTTGATTTTGGTGATGTTCATGCCCACATAGTCAAAAATGCCATGTTCTCCGATGGGATCCCACTTGGCCGCGACCGCGAAATCGGCAGCGGAGTTTGTGCCGATAGAGTTGCCGGAATTTTCACCGTCATAGTGCAGCCAGCCTTCTTCGCCGCCGCCACCGCCGGAACCGGGTTCTTCCCAAGTGAGGGTGATGTTGTTGCCGTCAACCGTGGCGGCCAGATTGGCCGGAGGCGCGATGAAGATGTCGTTGTAAACGGTCACGTCGTCGATCATGATACCGGTGCCAATGGGAGTATCTTCATCGGATTTGAAGAACCAGCGCAGCATGATGGTCTGTCCGGCATAATCGGAGATGAGACCGTTCAATGAATAACTGTTGACCATGGATGCCCAGACATCCGGAGCGTCGGAATAGACATAGTTGGTACCGGTGGGATCGTTGTAGGGATTACTCATGGCATACCAGCTAAGGCCGTTGTTGGGGGAGATTTCCCAGCCGAAATAGTCACATTGCGGGAATGCGTCCAGATCATCGAAGTAACCTTTGATCATGAAATCCACGCGGATATCGCCATCGTTGGGAAGCTGGATGGGCGGGCTCACCAGATAGTTCATCATGTTGGGATTGTAGCTGCCCTGGGCGTTTTGGCATTGCATCATGTGGGTGGGTGACGGAGCGGTGGGGTCTGTGCCAATGGACCAGATATCGCCGCCCACGGGCACAAGACTGCTCATGGTCATTTGGCCGTCGTCGGTGCCGTTATTGGTATAGCCGCCGAAGGAGATGTCGTCAACCATCACGCCGAAGAGGGCAAGGTTGTCGCCGGTCGAATAAGCCGGGTCGGAGGCAAAGGCGAAACGGATCTTGACGCTCTGGCCAACGTAGGCTGAAAGATCCACGCTAACAGGGGTCCAGGCAGTGTGCACGCCACCCCAGCCGGGAATTCCGACACCTTCGCCATGCTCAAAACCAAAGGCGTAGGAAGAGGTGAAGTCATAAACTGGAGTTGTAGGGGTCAGGACGGTCCACGTGGTACCGTTGTTGGTGGAGACGCGAACGTTGAAGGAGTCCCAACCGTTGTATTCGCCGGTTCCGCCCACGGATTCGAGGCCAGTGGCCATCTTGAAGGTGAGGGTGGCATTGCCGGACGCGATAGTGCGGGCCGGGGTGTCCAGAACCAGATACTGGTGGTCGTAATAACCGCCGATGTTGGATCCAGAGGCAAGGTCGGGGTCGCCCATCCACCAGACGTCGCCCTGGGCTCCGCCGTAGTTATGGATATGCCAGTTGTTGGGAGGGACGCTACCATCAAAGTGGGTCCATCCGGCAGCACCGTCTTCAAAGGTTTCCTGCCATGCCACCACTTCGTAGCGGCTGCCGTTGGCAAACATGGCTGCGACAATTGTCAGGGCCAGAATTACAAGCCATCTTTTTTTCATTGATCCTCCTTATGAATCAAGGGATAGTTTATCTATGCAATAACAACTGATCTGCGTTTCCTGTCAATCAGTTTTTTCATTGATGTTACCATAAAAGCAAGTTTCATTCCATTGGCAGGAACATATTATCAACCCAACCCATTTGCAGATATGGCGTTATGAAACGCTTTACGTGTACTGCAGCCGGTAGAGGTCATAGTAGAGGCCTTTTTGGTCCAAAAGATCAAAATGTGAGCCTTCCTCCACGATTTCGCCTTTGTGCAGAACGATGATCCGGTCGGCGTGCTGGATGGTGGAAAGGCGGTGGGCGATGATGATTGAGGAGCGGTTGACGATCAGTTTGGCCAAGGCGTCCTGGATCAGCAGTTCGGTTTCAGTGTCGATATTGGAGGTCGCCTCGTCCAGGATAAAGATGGAGGGATCGTAAGCCAGCACGCGTGCGAAAGCTATTAACTGCCGCTGCCCGGTGGAGAGGGTGGCGCCACGTTCCATAACCGGTTCGTCATAACCCTCGGGCAACTTGCTGATGAATTTATCCGCGTTCACATACTTGGCCACCTGGATGATTTGCTCGCGGCTGAGCGCGGTGTTGTTAAGGGCTATATTGTCCCTGATGTTTCCGCTGAAGATGAACACGTCCTGCTGAACGATGCCCACGTTTCTGCGCAGGTCTGCCAAAGCGTAGGAGGAGAGCGGCTTCCCATCCAGCAGGATTTCTCCTTTTTGGAAAGGGTACATGCCCAAGACAAGGTTTACGATGGATGTCTTGCCGCTACCGGTGTGGCCCACCAGCGCTATCTTTTCGCCGGGCTTGATCTTGAAACTCACGTCTTTCAGCACCCATTCGCCCGGATTGTAAGCCAGCCAGACGTTTTGGAACTCGATTTCGCCTTTCAGCTTCACGTCGCAGGCCAGGTCGTCGCGGTATTCCTCCGGTTCCTGGTCCATGAGGTCAAAAATGCGCTCTGCGCCTGCCAAAGCACCCTGCAGCACGTTGAATTTTTCCGAGAAATCGTTGATGGGCTGAAACAGTTTGGTGATGTACTGCGTGAAGGCCATCAGCAGGCCGATGGTGATGGCGTTTCGCAGGATTTGCCCGCCGCCGTACCAGATGATCAGGGCCACCGCGATCTGGCTGCTCACGTGGATGATGGGCCGGAAGAAGGCGAAGAGCTTCATCTGCTTCAGCGAAGTGTTGAAGTATTCCAGGTTGATGCGTGAAAACTCATCCCGCTTGTGGAAATACTGGTTAAAGAGCTGGATGATTTTCTGCCCGCTGATATGTTCTGCCAGGGTGGCGTTCAACGCTGCCAATTGCTTGCGCACCTCGCGGTAAAGCACCCGGGTGCGTTTGCGGAATTCACGGATTACCCAGATCACCCCGGGCAGGATGGCGAAGCTGATCAGCGCCAGTTCCCAGTCCAGAAACAGCATCAGCACAACGATGGCAATGATCATCAGCACGTCCTGGAACAGCGTAATCACCCCCGAAGAGAGCATCTCGTCGATGGCGCGGATGTCGTTGGTGACGCGGGTGACCAGGCGTCCGACGGGGTTTTTGTCGAAATACTGCACCGGCATGCGCTGCAGGTGGGCAAAAACGTCATGGCGCATGTCGTTCATCGCTTTCTGGGAAAAGGTGGTGGTAATAACCATCTGGGAATACCCCGCCACAAAGCGCATTAGGCTGATTCCAAAGAAGGCCAGCGCCAGCCAGATGAGGCTGTGAGCCGCTTCACTGCGGACTTGGAAGCGTTCCTTTCCCGGGATTTTATTAAGCTGCTCGCGCTCCAGGGCGATTTGGCCGTTTCCCAGCCTGAACCAGCCTTGCAATCCTCCTTTGCCGCCTTGCGGAGCGCTGATTTCCGGCAGATATTTATTCAGGATGGCCACGTTGGAGACTTTGTCCTTAATCAGATACACCTTTGCCCCGGCAAGGATGTTGCGCCGGTTGAGGTCATCCACATCCTGGCGGTTGATTTTGTTCATTTCCCTGCTTGGTATCACCAGGAAGTATTTGCCGCTGTGTGAGAGTTTCTTCAGTTTCAGTAGTTCGTATTTGGCCAGAAAGGCGTCCGTCTCAGCTTCGCTGTTGAAAATGGCTATGTTTTTGTCGGAAACGATATAATCGTCGATGGCGTGTTGCTGGATAAGGGGCTGCACCAGTTCTGCCCCGGCCACCACCATCAGGATGAGGAACGAGATAACCACCCATTTCATGTATGGCAACAGGTAGCGCAACATCCTCCTGTAAAGGTGTTTGTCGAAAACCCTGTTCTTGAGGTCGTCTTCCGCGAAACCGCCGCCGCGTCCGCCGCGCATCATAACTCCTCCCCTTCCAGACGGGCCCGGATGCGTTGTTTTTCGTAGAGGTCATGATACAGGCCGCCCAGGGCTACCAGTTCGTCATGAGTGCCGCTTTCGGTGATTTTGCCGTCACCTAGGACGATGATGCGGTCGGCATGCTGGATTGAAGAGATGCGGTGGGCGATGATGATGGTGGTCTTGCCTTTGCGGGTCTCGATAAGTTTTTCCAGGATAAAGCGCTCGGTTTTGGTGTCCACAGCGGAGAGGGCGTCGTCCAGGATCAGGATTTCGGGATTGGTAAGCAGCGCCCTGGCGATGGCGACGCGTTGTTTCTGGCCTCCGGAGAGGGTTACGCCGCGTTCACCGATCACTGTGTCGAATTTGTTTTCAAATTCCATGACCTCATCGTGTATCTGGGCCAGCCTGGCTGCTTCCAAAACCTGTTCAGTGCTTGTTTCCGGGCTCCCAAGCCGGATGTTGTTGGAGATGCTGTCCGAAAAGAGGAAGATGTCCTGGGGGACCAGCACCATGTCGCGCCTCAGCACATTCAGCGGAATCCGGTGCAGCGGGTGCCCGTCAATGAGGATGCTGCCTTTGGGAGGTTCGTAGATGCGCCCCAGCAGCTCTATTAAAGTAGTTTTGCCGCAGCCTGTGGGGCCCACGACGGCCAGGGTTTTGCCGTCGGAGACCGAGGTGCTGATACCGTCGAAGATCAGGGGCAGATTATCACCGTAGCGAAAGCTGAGGTCGCGGATTTCGATGTTGCCCTGCAGGGATTTGATGGCAGGGTCGGCCTCGCTGTCGTCGATTTCCGGGGCGGTCTGGAAAATCTCGTTCAGCCGCTTCAGCGAGGCGGTGCCACGCTGGTACATGTCAACGATCCAGCCGATGGCTATCATCGGCCAGACCAGCATTCCCAGATACTGGAAGAAGGCTATGAACTGCCCGATGGTGATGTCGCCGCGGATGGCTGCGCGACCGCCAAAGAAAAGGGTTATCACCATCGAAAGACTGATCACCAGGCTCTGGAAGGGGTGGAAAAAGCCGGCGATTTTAGCCATGCGGATATTTTCCTGCACAAACTGCCAGGAAACCTCATCCACTTTCTCCAGCTCGGATTTTTCCTGGCCAAAGGCTTTCACGATGCGAATCCCGGAGATGCTTTCCTGGATGGCCCCGGAGAGCGTGGCGAAGCTTTTCTGCACCCGAAAGAAGCTTTTGTGCATCTTCTTGCCGAAAATCGTGATGGTGATGGTCAGGATAGGCATCGGCAGCACCGCCAAACCGGTCAGGCGCCAGTCTATCGAGCCCATGAAGCTGAAGCTGGCGATCGTCATCAGCACGATGTCCATTCCCGCGATAAGCCCCATGCCAAAGAGCATCCTCACGGCGTTCAGGTCGTTGGTTGCATAGGCCATCAGGTCGCCGATCTTACTGCGGTTAAAAAAGTTCTGAGAAAGCCTCAGTAGATGGTTGTAAAAATCCTGCCGCAGATGCTTTTCGATCCTGAAGGCATTGCCGATGATCAAAACCCTCCAGAAATAGCGCAGTATCATCACTGCCAAAGCCAGCCCGATGATGATTAGCGCCACCCAAATCAGCCCTGTGGAGGTGATTCTCCGCTCCTGGATGCTGTCGATGGCGTATTGCATCACCCGGGGGGTGATAAGCTGCACAATATCCACCAGGATCAGCATCACTATGCCCCCGGCTATTCTTCCATAACTCTTCTTCAGATATGGAAGAACGGCGTCAAAAGTGCGCATTAGTTCTCCCTATTGATATTCTCAACGCAAACCGAAAACCCCCTACTGTTCTGTTTTGGAGAGCTTTCCACTTTCCGTTGACAACACCGGATAGTGCGCGCCAAACTCCCCCGCAGTCCCATTTTGTCAATATAAAAAAGACCTTTGCGTAATGCCAAGCAATTAACTCTCCGGAATTGACTCGTGGCAGTTATCCACATTTCTCCGAAAAATCCCCAGCATGAAATGTGTAAAAGCTCAGTTATTTGCCTATTACCTTTCTAATACTATCGGTTCTAGCAAGTTTTTTCACATTCAGAGCGTCCTCTGGATTTGGCGCTTGACAGAAAGCCGTCCCCGACAAGCATGAGCGCAAATCTCCTCTAAGGACGTGACGATGAACGAACGACCCTCATGGCAGCAATATTTCATGCAAATGGCGATCCTGGCTTCCTCGCGCAGCACCTGTTTGCGAAGGCAGGTTGGGGCTGTGCTGGTGAAGGAAAACCAAATCCTTTCCACCGGCTACAACGGCAGCCCAAAAGGCGTGCGTCACTGTTCTGAAACCGGCTGCCTGCGCCTCCAGAACAAGGTTCCCTCCGGCCAGCAGCATGAGCTTTGCCGCGGCCTACACGCCGAACAGAACGCCATCATACAGGCCGGCCTGAACGGCTCCAGCGCCCGCGGAGCCACGCTTTACTGCACACATCAGCCCTGTAGCATCTGCGCCAGGATGATCATCAACGCAGAAATCGTTACCGTTTACATCTCCAACACCTATCCAGACGCCCTTGCGGAGCAGTTGTTGGCGGAAGCCGGGGTGGAATTGATCCATTTCGACATGGAGAGCGGCAAAATGAAGAAGCTGCTCTAACGTTCAAGCATTTCAATATCCGCGACCTCGTCGTCACCTCCGTTCTTCTCGGAGTCGCAACCCTCATCTTGTTAAAGGCTTAGGCTGGCCCATAAAGGCAGTTTCTCCGCTGCATCAGCTGATTTGTAACTTGCTTTTCACCATCCAAAGTAAATATTCAACTATTATTACCCATTATACTTAGAGGTTTACGACAGGTCCTGAATGCCAATCCAGGAGGTATCCTGCGGCCTTCGTCCTTTGCCCCATCCCTTTCACATCCCATTCACTTCCCGCAGAGTTCCCGTTTGAGAGGCGGGAACTCTGCGGGAGGCGGTCAGGAGGCGGATGGGATAGGGCAAAGGACGGGTCAGGGAGGAAAAGCCGGAATGCTTATGCAGAAAGGGTTTGGGTGTGCTCCCGGATAGCGGAATGCTCATCTGGAAAGGGTTTTCGCAGGTAGCGGTCAGCGCAAAACCAGGAAGCGACAGGTTTCCGAGCTTTCTAGTGTCTCAATCCGAAGGAAGTAGAGGCCATTGGGCAGGCGCTCACCGTGTGCATTCACCAGCGGCAATTCCAGTTTGTCCGCTTCTTGGGCGAGGTTGGGATGGATTTCCTCACGCAGCAGTTGTCCGCGTAGATTGAAAATCAGCAGTCGAACAGGCCCTTTCGGGATAATGCCAAGATTGACCCAAGCCTTGTCCTGAACAGGATTTGGGCATACCCGCGGAGAAGGGGCAGCGGGCAGCAATGGCTCGCTCGCTGCGGAACTCGCGGAGTGGTCAAAAGTGAAGTTGACTCCAAGGTAAGGGTTCGCGTCCGGAGGAAGCTCAACGCTTTTGGGCAAACCTTCGCTGGTCCAGGTGAAAATACCATTCCGGTAATCCACGGAAGCGCCGGTGGCAGAGAAAGTGAGGTTCAGAGCAAAAGTGTCAGGCTCACTCCAGGCGCCGCCGACAAATTCCCTATGGATAATGGAACTGACCACCTGGCTGTCGTTTAAGTAGGGAAATGGCGGCAGCTCCGTGATTTCGCTGGAATAGCGCCAGGGCACGTAGCTGCTATACTTTTCAAACTGATAGCCGTCCGGGACAGCCTGGTTGCCATAAACGTAGGCATAGCTGTGGCGGGGCGTCCAGTTCAGCGAATCTACAGAACTGCTTACGGTTTCCAGCAAACGCCGTCCCCTGGCGTCTAAAGAGTATTCGTGCTTCCAGTATTCCAGAGGCCAGTTGACCCGGCGGATTTTCCGGACCAGGAGCATGTCGTCATTGTAGAAATAGTTGATTTGTATCTGGGCAAAGGCGGCCCAGGGATTTTCCGTGTATCGGTCCTCCAAGTAATAGCCGCTGTTGCTGATACGGCTCACGCGGTAGCCGTTGCCGTTGGTGTGGTCATAGCCGGGGGAGCGGATCAACACTTCATCCGAGGCGTAATTCACCAGCCCCAGGAACACGAAGGTGTTGTCGTAATGGTATTCTGAGTCCGGGTCCGCCCAAAGGTCTGATTGCCAGCGGACAAAGCTTATCCTGAGCGGTTCCAGGGGGTCGGAAAAATAGCTGTAACGCTCCAGAGAGATCCAGTCCGGACCGCCTTCCCCACTGCCGGAACTGTGGAACTGCAGTCCCCTAAGGAAAAAGAACTCCGGCTGCGCCCAAGCCAGCCCGGACAGCAGGCAGAACAGCAGCAGGAATATCCTGCGTGGATTGGCGATTTCGGGCATGTTCAGCTCCCATCAGGGCCTTTCGGCCTGTCCGTGGGTTATTTTATCAGGCTGACCTTCCTCACCAGGGTTTTTCCGGCGTATCCCATCTTCAGCAAATAGATGCCGTCGGCGAGCGGGTTTCCGCTGTCATCACGGCCTTCGAGTGTAAAGCTGTGGATGCCTGAATCCTTTTCCCCGGCATGGATCCGGCGCAGAGCCTGGCCGCGAAGGCTGTATAGAACAAGGCTGAGCGGGCCTTTGGCAGGCAGTGAGATTCGCAGGGAAGCGGAGGCGCTGAACGGATTGGGCCAGATTTCCAGAGCCGCGGAAGCGGGCGGGGTGACGGGATCGTCAACCGGCGTGAGGTCAATGAGTTCCGGGATGATTTCCTGCAAAAAGGCCCTGACGCCGAAAGCTTGAGCGAAATAGAGCGGAAAACCAAAAAGGACGAACACGGAGCCTGTATCCGGATCGCCGCTGCGCAAAGCCACGCAAGCGCCGTTGCCCTGTGCCGTGGGAAGCATGTTCGCGGTGTAGATGGGGTCGGCAACCTTGTTGAAAGTGTAAATGTATGGCAACATGCCGTTCCAGGCAGGGATCAGCTTTTCCGGGTCGATGTTGAGCGTCGCGTAGGAACTGGACTGGGCACTGATCAGGCTGGGTGAATTGTCATAGATGAGCTCGATGATTCCGCCGAAGCGGTTAAGGAAGCTTGCTGACAGCACGGAAGCGGTTTTCCAGCCGGAAAGGATCAGCTTTCCGCCGCCGTGGAGGTAGCCGCCGAGTGTGTTCTGATGGTCTATCAACTGGTTTTGGGAAAAGTCATCCGCGTGCCAGAGCAGCAGTCTGTACTGTCCCAAAACATCCAGCGGGGGAAGGCCCTGGGTGGCTACATCCCAGTCGTCGTGTGGGATGGGGTGCAGCACCGTGTCGTAAAAGTCATCCACCATCTGGTCGTCGGGGTTGATGCTGGCGCCGTTGCCGTCGCGGGTTTCATCCACCACCAGGAGATTGTGGGAAAAGCTGAAAGACACCGGAGTGGCCGAGACCGGAGAGGACATTTTACTGATCCAGCCGCCTGTGTCCACAGCCGACAAGGCGTATTCGTAGCAAACGCCGTTTTGAGCGGTGAAGTCAGTGAAGCTGAGGCTTGAGATCGGCTCCGGATTGAGGAGCAGCCAGTCTTCCGAACCGCCAGACACACGCCGATATATGTTATAGCCAAGGCTGCCGTCATTCAGGAAAGAATCCCAAGCCAGGAGCACGGAAGAGTTGGAGGGCAGGCATTCCGCCAAAGCGGGGCTGAGTTCTGTGATGCCTCTCAGCAAAGTCCAATTGTGGTAATTGGGCGTGAGCACGGTGTTCGGTGTCAATTCAGGCCAGAAGTGATTTAGTGTCCCTTCGGGGGATGCCTTCACCAGAAGGGAATCGGTGAAAGCTCCGTCGACAAAGCGGAAAGGCACATCGATATGGAATGGGGTTGATGTGTTGGAAACGGTTTTGGCGATAATTTTCAGAGGGGAATTGCAGACAGGGTTGTTCCAGACGCTGTAGTCCAGAGAGGGAATGCCGGCGCTGTAAATCCACTGGTTGAAAAACTGGCTGAGGTCCTGCCCGCTGATGTTCTGTGCCATGGCCTGGAATTCCGGGGTGATGGCGTTTCCGTATTTATAGGTGTTGAACCAGGATTGGAGCAATTGGAAGAACTGGGCGTCGCCCAGCCTGAGGCGTAGCATATGGAGCACGGATGCCGCTTTTTCGTAGGAAGGAGGGGCGAAGTAGTTGTTGAAAGACGGATTGTAGATGGTTTGCGGGCTGCTGCCCTCCCAGTTTATGTAATACTGGTGGTAATAGTTGGCCACATAATCGCAGGCGGCTTGCCAGCCCTCGGTTTTGTCGGTCCAGAGATGTTCGGAGTAGGTTGCGAAGCCCTCTGAAAGCCAGACATCGGCGAAAGTGAGGAAAGAAACGGCGTTGCCAAACCATTGGTGGGCAAGCTCATGGGCGATTATCAATTCGTGAGCACCGGTTCCGGTGATGATGTAACTGCCCAAGGTGGTCATGGTTTGGTGTTCCATGGCGCCGTAGGTGCTCATGTTCACCACCGTGTTGCCATATTTTTCAAAGGGATAGGGTCCGAAGACCTGGGAAAAATAGTCAATCATGTCCGGCAGGTTGGCGAAGTCTGTCAGGGCATTGTTGTGTTGGTTTTGCATCACGAAATTCTGGATGGGCAGGTCGCCGGCGTTTTGATTTATCTCAACATAAGGGCCGCAGGTGACGCAAACCAGATAAGTGGTCATTGGATGTGAGCCGGTCCAGTAAGTTGTGGCGGTGCCGTCGCCGTGGTCCACGATGGATGCGCGGATGCCGTTGGCAGCCACTTTCCAGTCGCTGCGCAGGGTAACGCTCAAATTGACGACGGCCTTGTCCCAAGGATGATCGTAACAGGGCCACCAATAGCGGGCCGCATCAGGATCGGAGATAGTGAACACGGTGTTGGCATTGAAGATCATGCCGATATGGTAAACGTTAGGTGAAAGCTGTGGATTGCCTGAATAGAAGACCTGGGTGGTGAAAGTCTGGCCTGACGGGATATTCAGACTGATGTTTATGATTCCCCCGCTGTGGGTGTAGGAGGCAGGATTTCCGTTGACCAGCACTTGACTGACGCTGAGCCCCACCAGATTGTAAGGAATGGAAGTTAGGTTCTGCTCCGCGAGCACTGTGGCGAGCACGTTTCCGCTGATGTGCTGGGCAGTGTGGTTTATATTCAAGGTAAGGTCGTAGGATAGCACATCGAATCCTGTGAGGGAATCGGCGCGGGCTTCAAAACTCCGGCCGGAAGCGGCAGCCCAGGGTTTGCGGGCCAGCGCGGGCTCCGCCCAGGCGCAGACAGCCAAGGCCAGAATCAAAACGGCAAACAAAGCCGGACTAAGTTTCATTTCTGATCTCCTTACCCAAAATGGTTTGGGCACTGCCCCAAAGTCATGCAATAAAGTTTCCAAAACGGTAGATTTCTGTCAATAACAGCCTGATAGGGACCAGAGATGGCGAGGTAGCAAAAAAATCTCTTTACGAAAAAGCGGCCTTGCCAGAAATAGGCGTCAATTCCCAAGGGAGGAGAAATGCACATTTTCAAAAGGTGCCTGGTGCCCTGCCTGATGCTGTTGATCAGCTGTGGCAGCCTGTTCGCGGCAGGCGAAACTATCTACGATATCATCGTGCGCGGAAACAAGGCGGTCTCACCCCAGATGGTGACCACCGCCATCACCCTGCGCACAGGCGATCTGCTCAATCCGGAGGAAGTCGCCCGTTCCATCCGGCAGCTCTACAAGATGCGGATGTTTTCGGATGTCCGGATCTCCACAGAGCCCTACCGGACAGGCGTGAACCTAATCGTGGACGTGGTGGAAAACCCGGTGCTGGCTATCATAGAATATGAGGGAATGAAAGCAGTTAAAAAGGAAAAGCTGGACGAACTGGTAACAGTGCGCGTCGGCTCTTTCTGGAGCGACTTTCAGAAGCACGAACTGGTAAGCAAGTTAACCGCGGAATACAATAGCAAAGGTTACAACAATGCCAAGGTGATGCTGGACGAGCAGACGGACGCTGAAGGCAAGATAAGGGTGAAGGTGAGCGTGGTGGAGAGCGGACGCCTGGCTATAAACGCCGTGACCTTTGTGGGAAACGAGAATATTGAAGATAGCGCCCTGCTGAAACGAATGAAAACCAAACCCGCGAACCTCTTTCGCTCCGGGCGCTTCGAACAGGATAAATTTGACCAGGACCTGATCAAACTGGCTGACTATTACAAGAAGAACGGCTATATTGACGTGATAGTTGGACCGCACGAACTTATCTCCACCGGAGAGAAAACCCAGGAACTTGTGATCAACATCACCGAAGGCAAGAGATACACTTTCTCCGGAATCACAGTGACAGGCAATGAGCATTTCACCACCGAGAAACTGCAGGAAACCTTTACCTTGAAAGTTGACGAACCCTTCGACCAGACCAAGTTTGACGAACAACTGAACAAGATCTATTCACTCTATTATGACGAAGGCTTCATATACATAGGGATCGACCAGGAAATACAGAGGGCCGACAGCACTCTGACCATAGTTCTGAACGTGAAGGAAGGTGCCCGGGCCCGCATCCGCCAAATCCACATCACAGGAAACGAGCGCACCAAGGATAAGGTGCTGCTCCGGGAACTGGAAATCGCGCCGGGGGATTATTTCCGCCAGAGCCAGGTGATTCGCAGCCAGCAGAACATCTACAACCTGGGCTTCTTCGAGCCTGACATCCGGCTGGACTACACTCCCATAAACGCTAACGGAGACATCGACCTCCAAATCGACGTGATTGACAAATCCGCCGGCTCTGCCAACGGAGGAGTGGGCTATAACAGCCAGGACGGCTTTGTGGGCCAGCTTTCGCTTTCCATGAACAACATCATGGGCAACAACTGGTCGAGCAGCCTGGCCTGGGAGTTCGGAGGCAAAACCCAGGATTTTCAGTTCAGCTTCACCAATCCCAATCTGATGGACACCGACATTCTGCTTGGGTCGTCGATCTATTACACAACCAAGGACTGGAGCTCCTTTTACTACAAGATTTTCACCCGGGGCGCGAGCATTAGGCTGGGCCAGTATTTGCCCTGGGTTGACCGAACCAGGCTGGTAGCGGGTTATTCACTCTATTCTAAGAAATACGAGATCACCAACCATAGCATGATCGATCCCTTCACCAATGCCACTCTGGTGGAACTGGACACCCTGGGCTGGCGCTATACCAGCGCTGTGAGCGCCACCGTGAGCCGGGACACCCGCAACAATATCTATTTCCCTTCCCGCGGCACGCAGATGACTCTGTTTTCGGAACTTGCCGGCGGCTTGCTGGGAGGAAACTTCGATTATTTCAAACAAATTGCCCAAGTGAACTGGTACATGGAACTCTGGTATAAGCTGACCCTGCGCACCAAGTGGCGCTTTGGCTACATCACCCCCTACGGTTCTTCCACAGACGCTCCGCCAGACGAAAAATTCTATCTGGGAGGCACCGGGGTTGACGGCATTCGCGGCTACCCCGACCGCCGGATCGGGGTTGACGAGGACGGGGACGGAGAGATGGATACTGGCGGAACCCGAGAAATCATCTTTTCCACTGAACTGGGCTATCCCATCGGTAGCGACCAGATCATCGGACTGGTTTTCTTCGACGCCGGCGATTGCTATAATAAGCTTCGCGACTTCAATTTCCTCAAGTTCAAGAAGGGCGTGGGGGCGGGTGTCCGCATCCAGAGCCCCTTTGGCCTGATCGGATTCGACTATGCCTACAACCTTGACAAAGGCACTTGGGAACCGCATCTCCAGTTTGGCACTACCTTCTGAATGAAATACAAACATCTTTTCGGCCCGGTCCATTCCCGCCGGTTGGGATATTCCCTCGGCGTGGACCTGGTTCCCTTCAAATACTGTCCGTTGAGCTGCGTCTATTGCGAGGTTCAGATAACTGACCACCTCACCTTGAAACGCCGGGAGTTCTTTCCTCTGGAAGAGATCACCGCTGAACTGGTGGATTTTCTGAAAACAAAGCCGGAACTGGATTACATCACCTTTTCCGGTGCTGGTGAACCCACGCTTTACAGCCGCATCGGCGAAATCGTGCGCTTTGTTAAGGGCGAATATCCAGAGTACAAACTGGCTCTGCTCACCAACGGGACTCTGCTGAACGATGCCGCCCTGCGGCAGGAAATCCTGCCCTGCGACCTCATCCTGCCATCCCTCGACGCCTGCCACCAGCAGACTTTCAGGATAATCAACCAACCCCATCCAGCCCTAACGGCTGAAGGGTTGGTGGAAGCCCTAACCTTGCTTCGGGAAGATTACAAAGGCCTGATCTGGCTGGAGGTCTTCATCATCGCGGGGGTCAACGATTCCGAGGATGAGATGGCCTGCCTTTGCGGAGCGATAGACAAGATCCGGCCGGATTTGGTTCAGATCAATTCTCTGGACCGCCCCGGCGCGGAAGCCTGGGTTAAAGCGGCGGGAGATGAAGTCCTGACTAAGGTTTTAAACTATTTCAGCGCCCGGCTGGACATGCCTGTGGAAATCATCGCCAAAGCGCAGCAGGAAATAGCGGTTCCGCCTGTGCCGGAAGATATTGAAGCAACAATCTCTGCCACACTCAAGCGGCGTCCTTCCACCGCGGAAGACCTCTCCGTCACTCTGGGACTGCACATCAACGAAATCAGCAAATATCTGCGCCAGTTGAACTCTGAGCATAAAATCAGCGTCAGGCGCGAACAAAGGGGAATCTTTTACTCATGGAAGCAATGACCACGGCGATAGTTACCGCCGCCGGCTCAGGCAGCCGCATGGGTGGAAACGTGCGCAAACAATGGCTGCGTCTGGGCGGTATTCCCATCCTCATTCACACCTTGCAAAAGTTTTTCAACTCAGCCCAAGTGGACAACATCATCGTAACCGCCCCCGAAGAGGAACTTGGCTACTGCGAAGAATTGATTCGCGAATACTTTGAGGACTCCGTGAAGCCCTGGCTGGTGGTTTGCGGCGGTATCGAGAGGCAGGACAGCGTGTTCTGCGCCCTGCAAAACTGCCCGACAGAAACGGAATTCGTGCTCATCCACGATGCCGTGCGCCCCTTCATCACGGAAGACCTGATCGAAGAACTGCTGAAAATCGTGCAAAAGGACAAGGCCGTTATCCCCGTTGCCAGGCTAAAAAACACCATCAAGAGCATAAAAGGCGATTATATTGAACAAACCATTCCCCGTCACAACCTGGTGCAGGTATTCACGCCTCAGGTTTTTGCCTACCGGTTGATCCTGGCTGCCTATGAGCGCGCCTACCAGGAAGGCTATGTGAGCACTGATGATTCCGCTTTGGTGGAACACAACGGAGGCAAGGTTCGCTATAAATTCTGTTCAGACCTGAATCTGAAAATCACCGACGAAGTGGATCTGTTCTTCGCCCGGCAGATCTTGGACAACAATCTTATCTAAAGGAAGTAATTATGCCACGCTTTTTTAAGCTTTATAATAATGCCCTGCGCAAGCTTGCGGGCTGTTTCAAGGACATCCGGTTGCCGCTGCCCATCCTGGGATTGGGTTGCGGAGTTCTGGGCCTGGCGTTGCCCAAAACCACTCTGAAACTGGGAGAATACGCTTCTCAACTGCTGCGGGCTTTGGAATACCGGGGTTTTGATTCCACCGGCGCAGCGTTCCAGGGTGAGGATGAAAACATCGTTCTGCTCAAGGATGTGGGAGCTCCCAGCACCTTGGTGAAGACCCTCGGGATCGAGAAGCAGAGTGGAAAAATGTTCTGCGGACAGGTGCGCTGGGCTACCTTCGGCAATGTGGACAAGATCAACGCCCAACCCCATGAGGTGAAATGCAAACGCCATATCTACGGCGCCCACAACGGAAACATTACCAACACCCGTGAACTCAAGATCTGGCTTAGCAAAGAAGGCCACACAGTACTTTCGGACAACGATGGCGAGATGCTGGTGCACAGCGTGGAGCACTTTTTCGATATCGAGATGGACAAAGCCGGCAATCCCGAGGATGCGGAACTCCGCAAAGCCTGCATGCGCCGGGCCATCATTAGCACAGCGGAAAGAATCGTTGGTTCCTACGCCGCGGTGGTGGTGGATCCCAAAACCCAGACTATGTGGGCTATCAAAGCCGGCAGCAGTCTCTATTTCGGGGTGGGCGAGCTTGACGGTGAACCCTTCAAACTGGCTTCTTCCGATCTCACCGCGGTTCTGCGCTATACCAAGTTGCTGGTGAATCTGCGCGATGGCGAGTTTGTGGAATACACCTCCGCGGATTATAAGGTTTACGCGCAAAAGAAACTCCGCTTCAAACGTGTGAACGCACCTGATGAAACCTACGTGGCCGGTGACCTGATCGATACCAAGCCGGTGCTTTCCAAGCTTCGCGCCGAAGACGTGGAACTACAGCCAGAATTTGAATACTTCATGGAGCAGGAGATTTTCGCCCAGGTGGAATCCACCGGCAAGCTGGTGAAGCTGTTTCAAGGCGGATCGAATTCTGGCAAACGCATGCTGGAACTCATCGGCCAAGAAAATCTGGATGAACTGCTCAATTCCAAGCTGAAAGAGATCTTGGACTGCCATGATTTTGACCAACGGAACATGGTCTTTGATGCCCTGCTTGCTTCCAGTGAGTTTACGAATTTCTTCGAAACAGCCCAAGCCAATTACCGCGCTATTTTTGAGGTTGCCGTTCAGGAGGATTTTGAAAAGAAGTACTTCTTTTCCAACGACAAAAACACCCTCATCGACCTGATCGGCCCGGAGTATGACATTCGGCGGCTTATCCTGGCCAAGGCTTTCGACGCGGTTTCCGAAAGCCACAGCGTACAGGAATTCGAGCTCAGCGTGCAGGGATTTCTGGACCGGGTGAAAAACACCATAATCAACAGCCGCAATGCCTATTCCATCGCCTGCGGCACCAGTTACAACGCCACCAAGGTCGGCGCCCTCTTTTTCAACGAAATCGCCAAAGTGGAGATCATACCCATCCTTCCGGGCGATTTCCGCGGCGGATATTCCCAATGCATAAAGGATAACGACCTCATCATCGGAGTCTCCCAATCCGGTGAGACCAAAGACCTTATCGACATCTTCAACGACATTGAGGCCAGCAACGTGAAAACTTCCCAAGTGGTGTTGGTGAATAACCTGAACTCCACCTTGGGATTGGAAAAAGGCGACCTCGCCATCCAAATCCTCTGCGGACCAGAAATCGCAGTGCCCGCCACCAAGAGCTTCATGAACCAGATCACCCTGATTTACTATCTGGCCATTCGCACCGCCAGGATGAAACTTGAGGAAGGACTGGATTGCGAAACCGAAGAACAGCGCCGGAAACAACTAGCCAGCCTTAAAGCCCGGGAACAGACGCTGCAGCAGATTCCCTTCCTGATCAAGGAAACCCTGGAAAACACATCCGATATCGTTGACTCCATCGCAGCTCAGATATATATGGAACCTTCGATGCACATCCTGGCCACCAAGATCAGCGGCGTGGCGATGGAAGGAGCCCTCAAAATCCGCGAAACCGTTCTCAATCACGCTGAGGGACGCGAAGCTTCGGAATTCAAACACGGCCCGAACACCATCATCGGAAAGAACACAGTTTACGGATTCAAGCACCTGCGCAGCTTCATGCGAGCTTTAAGCGGCGTGGTGGAAAACCTGTACATCAAGGCCGAAGAGCAGAATATCAGCCGCAGGGAAACCCGGGCCATCAACAACGCCCTGGTGAACTATATCTTCACCGGCAATATGCCTTTCAATCTGTCGCCTGAGGCAGACAAGCTATTCCGCGCCACGGTTGAAGGACACAATTTCTTCGATTCCCTCTACCGCAACTATCCGCTTATCTATGTCACCGGTCCAGACCCGCGGGACGTGAATCTCACTATTTCTCAGATAAATACACACAAGATTCGTGGCGCCAACACCTATGTGATCGCCGAGGAAGACGAACGCCTGCTGAAAAACGCCAGCGATAATCCCCGTGAGGGAGGCCGCTACGGCTGGGGCTACGTGATGCTTCCCAAGACCGGGGACAGCCTTCTCACCTGCTTTTCAGCCACCGTGGCACTGCAAATGCTTGCCCTCAAGATGAGCCTCCGCAAGATGAAGAAGCTGGACAAGCTGAACATTCAGGACCACGGAGTGCATCCGGATGTGCCAAAAAACGTGTCCAAATCAATAACGGTGGATTGAGCCATGTTCCGCGTTGGCCAAGGTTACGATGTTCACACCATGGCGCCGGGACGCAAACTCATCCTTGGCGGAGTGCGGATTCCTTTTCATCTTGGGCTGCTGGGTCATTCCGATGCCGACGTGCTGGTTCACGCCGTGATCGACGCCCTGCTGGGAGCCCTGGCCCTGGGTGACATCGGCTCGCATTTTCCAGATACTGACCCCGCCTTTGCCGGTGCCGACAGCCGTGACTTGCTGCGCCGCGTTTTCGCCATGGTGCGTGAACGCGGCTGGGCGCTGACCAATCTCGACTGCACCGTTTGCGCCGAACGCCCCAAGCTAAGCCCCTACATAGAAGACATACGGGACAACCTGGCTTTGGACCTGAATACCAGCCGGGACAACGTGAGTGTGAAAGCCACCACTGAAGAGGGTTTGGGCGTTTCGGGCGGTGGTGCCGGGATGGCGGCGCACTGCACACTGCTGCTGAAGCGCTCATGAAAGCGCCCGGAATCACAGGTTTCCATCACAACAGCAAAGCTACCCTGGCTACAGCCTTCGTCAGCGGAGGCTGAATCGTCACATCATTTATTTGCAAACCATGACTGGACCGGGCAATCAGCCACTCCCACTGCTGGAGCTTTACCAAGTCCTGTTAAGCCATAATGGCTGCCAAAACTGGTGGCCTGCCCAGACCCGGGATGAGGTCATCATCGGCGCCATCCTCACCCAAAGCGTGGCCTGGGGCAACGTTGAAAAGGCTTTGGTAGCGCTTGCCGGACAGGGCATCCTCACCCTGCGGGACATCCATCTGGCTGATTTGCAATTGCTTGCCACCCTCGTCCGCCCCACTCTCTACTACAATCAGAAGGCCCTGCGGCTCAAGGAGTTTGCCCGTTTTCTCGGTGATACCTGCGGTTTCGACCTGGATATCCTGTTCTCGGAGGAGCTGTCCTCCCTGCGTGCCAGGATGCTGTCCATCAAAGGGTTAGGTCCGGAAACGGTCGATTCGATACTGCTTTATGCTGGTGGCCTGCCCGTTTTCGTGGTCGATGCCTACACAAAAAGGCTATTGTCGCGTCTCGGCTATCCCATTGAAAAGTTGGATTACCATCAGCTTCAGGACTACATCTGCGCCCGGATTCCCGTGGAGGTGCCCCTCTACAACGATTTCCACGCCCAAATCGTCATCCACTGCAAAGACTTCTGCAAAAAGGTCCCGCTCTGCCCCGACTGTCCTTTGAGGACTGTATGTCCCTCAAAAACTTCCTGAATGCCCCCAGCTGAGCTGGTCCTTAGCCCTTTCTAATCTGCCCGCTTTGAACCACCCGCCCAATGCCCGCATCAGGTGCGGCCATCTTGCGGGAGGCGAGTGAGGACGGAACCAGCAGGCCTTAACCACCAAGCTTGCCCGGCCTTCGTTCCAGGCATGGCTTGTTAAGAGGCGGAAGAAGGCAGGAAAGTTGAACCAGGCGGGTCAGAAGCCTCCTTCATTGAGATTAAAAGGATTTCGGCTTGACAGAAAACCAGCCCGGCCCGAGCGTGCGAAAAAGCTATTGTGGAGGTTTCTTTGCGCACCCTCATCAATGTCCCTTTCAGTAAGGACCTGATCGAAGCTGCTTTAGGGCAGGTCACCGACGGCTGCATCCTGGTTTTTCCCACCCGCATCTCCGCATCCAAAGCCCGGAGGCGCTTCCTGGAAGGCTGGGCCTTGCAGGATTGCGATTTTGTGGCCATGGAGGACTTCAAAGCCGCTCTGCTGCTGCCCCCGCTACCGCGGATTAGTGATGACAAACGCCTGCTCTGCCTCTACCAGGCGCTGTCGGAGGAGGATCGCGCCTACTTCCACATCAACGGCTATTTCGACATCGTGGAGTGGGGAGGGAGTTTCTTCCAGTTTTTCGAGGAGCTGTGTGACGAAAGGGTGGACAGCCAAATCCTGCAGGACCTTCCCGGCCGTGCCCAGATGACGCTGCTGAACTGGCAGGAAGACTATCTGAACCGAGTTCTGGAGATTCGCGGTCGCTACCGGAACATATTGGAAGAATTGGACTTCAGCGATCCCATCTTCAGTTGGGAAGCTGCCGGCGTCCAGGTTCCTTATTCCGGCAGGAAAGTGGTTTTTGTGAACCAATATTATTACAGCGGGCTGGAAAAGGCGCTGCTGGACGCTTTGGAGCAAGCGGGGAACGAGGTTGTAGCGCTGGTTCAGTCCCAGGAGGAAAAAACCGGTGACCTGGAGCCGCCCCGAATCGAATTGGCCGACTTGAAGGGGGAGGATTTCAACATCCGCCATCTGGAAATCGTTGAATGCGAAAACGCTGAACAGATGGTTCTGGCCTTCCTCGCCAACCATGGCCAGGCCTGCGGGGAAGATGGTGAGGCGGTGATTGTGGACAGCCATTTCGGCCAAGCCCACTATCGTGACCTTTTCGATCCCGCCCGCTTTTCGTGTCCGCGCTCCGAAAGCATCGTTGGCAGCGGCATCTATCAGTTGCTGCTCGTTTTCCAAAAGCACCTGGAGGCGATGGAGGCCACTCTGGAAGGCGCTTTCCTGCCGCTGCGGCTCATTCTGGACGCCTGCGCGCAAGAGTCTTTTCTGCGCTATCACGGTCTGGCGGTTAAAGATAAGGCACCGCTTCTTGAAGAGCTGAGACACATGCTGCAAAAAGATATCCTCTATGTGGACAGGGACTTGCAGCTTTTGGACAAACTGCACCGCGAGCAAGGCTTTCCATATCTGGGAAACATCCTGCCGAAACATTTCGCCCTGCTTGGCCAACTGAGCTTGATAAGCAGGCCGCAAGACTTTATCGGCCTGGTTGACGCTCCCAATGGGCTGCGGATAAAAGACCTATGCCGTGAAGAAGAACTGCTGCACAGCGACATCCTGGATGTTTTCTACGAACGCCTGGCCAACTTCGCCAGCCTGGAAACCCTGGGCGTCGTGAATGATTGGAAGGGACTTTTCGGCTGTGAGGGAGCGAGTTTGGCCGCGGCGGTTCTGCAACTGTTCCTGGAATCCCTGGGCAGCGGCAAATTCAGCTTTCATCAGGCTTTGAAGGCTGAACCCCGGGTGGAGGTGAGCAACCTTTTGGACCTGAGAAATCTGCAGCATCACAGCGTTTACTTTTTCCACGCCATCGAAGGCGAAATACCCTCCAATCCAAGCCCGGTTTGGCTGCTTAACGAAAACCAACGTGCGCGCCTGGGCCTGAAAAGCTATCCCGACCTCCGTGAACGTGAGCGCTACTATTTTCTGCGCACCGTGCTAACCAGCCGGCGCTGCGTGATTTTCAGCTACCGGGACCAGGAAAACGACATCGAGCCTGGCAGCTTTGTCACGGAACTCGTGCAGGCCATGGCGGATGGCGCTCTGCCGGAACTGGCCAGGGATGGTATGGCAGTGAAGCCAACGCAGTTGGCGCCACGGATTTCCAAGCTCTATCTGGCTGGCCATGAGACGGTTACAGCCAACGCGGAGCGGCTGCCGGGGCTTGCCGACCAAGCTGTCTGCTGTGTTGCCAAGCCGTCTGGGGACTTTTTCACCCTGCCCTGTTCGCCTCCTGAGGATTTCGGCGCGGAAGGAATTGTCCGCACCAGTTATTACAGCTTGGCCATGTTCGGGAAAAACCCCTTCGCCTGGTATCTGGAGCATCTGCGCAAACTGCCGGAACTTGATTTGCGGCCTGAGGAAACCCTCACCCGCAAACTCTTTGGCAGCATCATGCACTCGTTTCTCTCGGCAGTGCTTCTGCCCCTGGCCAAAGAAGACGCCGACCTGCCCCGGCTGGAACGGGCTTTTTCCGATGCTAAGGGCTTGGCGGCGACGCTAAACAGAATTCTGAATGATCCCGACCAGCTCTACCTTTACAAGATACCGCAGAACTACAACCACGAATTCCTGGTCAGCATTATCTCAGACAACCTGGTCGAATCCATCCGGGTGTTCTATTATGAGTTTTTAAAGCCCCGGCTGCAAGGCGTTTCCTTCAAGCTCATCCCGGAAGAGAAATTCATGACCAAAGAGGAAAAAGAAGGCCGCAAGCTGGTCTGTGTGAACCACGCGGGCAAAGAATACTCTATCTGGATAAGCGGAAAGGCGGATTTGAGGGTGGAATGCCCCGAACTCAACTACATCGTGGATTTCAAGACTGGCAAAGGCGACGACGAGCAGCTTATCTTCTATGAGTGCCTGTACTATCTTCTGGATAAAGCCTGGTCGGCAAAGGAACTGCAATCCCTGTTCTGGCAGGTTTTTGATCAGAAAACCGGAGGCAGGAAGATCACGGACAAACGTCGCCAGGAATGGCGCGGGGAACAGGAAGAGAACTTGAAACAGATTCTGGAACAAGGATTTACCCTCGGTAAAAAAGCCGGGGACCGGGTGAAACTGGCCTCGGTGACCCGCGCTGACCTCTTCCGGGCGGACAAAGGAGCTGAAGAATGAGCCGGTTTTCCAGCAAGATCATCACCGCCAGCGCCGGCACGGGAAAAACCTATCGCCTTGCCCTGGAATACATTCGCATCATTCTGGATTTTTACGGAAAACACCAGGATTTCAGCCTGGACAACATCCTGGTGCTTACCTTCACCAAAAAGGCCACCGCGGAAATCCGTGAAAGGATAAACTCCCATCTGGAATTGCTTTGCAACGACAAACCCGCCACCGAAGAGATCGCCAAAGACCGGAGCGGTTTGCTGGACAGCCTTTGGCCGGAACGCGAGGGCGCAGAACTGACCGATCAGGACCTCGAATTGCTGAACCGGGCTCTGCGCGCCCTTTCCTCCGACCGCAGGCAACTGCAGGTGATGACCATAGATGCCTATATCAACAGCGTGTTCCGCAATATCGTCCGTCCCTTGCGCAGCATCGAAAATTTCGAGATCGACATCAAAGCTGTGGAAAAACGGCTGCCTTTCCTTCTCCAGCACCTGATGAAACCGGAATTCAAAGTCAGGCTGGACAGCCTGCTCAGCCGCAAGATCAGCCCTTCCCTGGACGAGTACAAGCATTTCTTTAAATCTCTTATTGAACAGCGTTGGCTGCATTTCCAGATCAAGAAGGCAGAGAACAAAACTCCTGCTGAGGGCACCCTGTGGTGGATGTTCAGGGATGGCGGTGCCGAAGAGCCTGAGCGACTCCACAAGGCCATCAGGGAAAATCTGGAACTATTGATCACCCTTATGGCGCAGAACAGGCCGGACCTGACTCCGGAAGAGTGCGTTGTGCAAAAGTTCCGTTCCTTATTTCCCCTGTTTCCAGATAGCTATGCCGGTTTACGTGAGGCGGTTGCCAGACTGTGTGAGAGGCCCGACGGCTATTTGAGGCTATTTCAGAACTGCCCCGAGGGCAAGATCGCCAGCATGAGCAAATTCATGCGCAAGGACATGACGGAGGTAAAACAGACCCTTCTGGATTTGCAGACCCAGCTTAATGAAGACCTAGCCGACTTGTTGCTCCACACCCACTTTTTGCCTGAGCAGGAAGAGATTCTTTCGGTCTGGTTGGCCATTCTGGCTGAATACGACAAATTGATCTACCGCTACAAAAACATGACCTACGACGACATTTCCTGGTTCACCCTAGAAGCCCTGTTCAGCACCGACCCGCCCCAGTTCGACATGCAGGTGGAAGCCGTGGCCACCGAGTTTTACCAGTTCCTGGCCCACCGCAGCCGCTTCATCCTGATCGACGAATTTCAGGATACTTCGCTGATCCAGTTTGCCATCCTCAAGCCGATCATCGAAGAAATCACCAGCGGCGAGGGCACCAAGGATTTCGGAGGCATGATCGTGGTGGGTGATGAAAAGCAGTCCATCTTTGGCTGGCGGGGCGGCGAACGCGAACTTTTGCTCAACCTGCGTTCCATCTTTGGCGCGCTGAGAAACCTTAACCAAGAATCCCTGGGTACATCCTACCGCAGTAGCGAGAAGATGATATCCTTTGTCAATCGGGTGTTCGAATCGTACCTAATCAGCAACCGCCTGCAAGAGTTTGGGTTACAATGGCCTTTCCAACCGCTTAAACAGGGCATGGAGAATCTCAATCCCCAAACCTGCATCGAGTTTCGCGCCGCCTGCTGTTCCAAAGGTGAGGCCAGGAAAAGCCTTGACGCCGTTTATCACGATTTTGTGTGGGATTTCATCAAACCGCATGACCCAAAAAACAGTCAGGAAAGCATGGCTGTGATCTGCCGCACCGGTAAAGAATTGGAAGCCATCCAGTCTTTGCTCGACGCCGCTGGAATCGGCAGCATCTATCAGCCTTCCAGTGCCTTGCCCAATCACGCCTGGGTTTCACCGCTCATCGCCTGGCTGCGCTGGCTGGCCTGGCGCGACTGGCTGGATTTTCTGGAGGTGCTGCGCTCGAATTACATTATGCTCGAAGCAACTGGGCTCAAGAAAATCGCGGACGAAATTGCCGCCGCCCGTGAAGCTTCTCGAGAACCTGACTTTTCTGTCTGTCCTCTCGCGCGCGAGCTTTACAAACTTAGCCAAACGCAGATTGGATCGATCTCCGAAGCCTGCCGGGCGCTCACAGACCTCTGTCTGCCGACCCGTAAAGGCGCCGCGGCTGAGGAAGACAACCCCCAAGCCTTTGAGCGCGATTATCTGAACATTCATGCCTTCCTCAACCTCGTGCGCGACTTTGAATTAGCCCCCGCGCAGAAAGATGTGAGCATCCCCGCGTTCCTGGATTATCTGGAGGACAATGAAGGCCAGGACAGCCTCAAGCAGGTCTCTGTGGAGGGCGGAGGTTCACTGCAACTGCTAACCGTCCACAAATCCAAAGGCTTGCAATTCGACCGGGTGTTTCTTTTCTACAATCTCAGTTCCCGGGGCGGAAGCGATCATGACAAGCTCAAGGCCTACACCAGTTTCGAAGGGGCGGATTTCCAGGACCTTAGGGACTTTGGGCTCACCTACCACTATGCTGATGTGATCAAGGCTTCCAGCTACAAAGCCCTAGCCGAGAACAGCGAACATCGCGAAATACTGGAGGAAATGAACAATCTCTATGTGGCTTTCACCCGCGCCAAAACCGCACTGCATCTCTGTTTTGCCTTTCAGGGCAAGGATGGCTGGGAAAAGTATGTGGAGGATAGAAAAACCGGAAAACTGAATCTTCCCGTGCTGGTGGCAGCCGCCGCGGAGGAATTCTTCAAGGATGAAACCGTGGTCCCAAAGGAAGATGGGACCTATGTTTGGCCGGCCACCCCTATTCAACCCAAAAAAGGGGAAAGCAGGGAACCAAAGGCCGAAGGAGTCACCGTGGAAGCGCTGACCCGTGTTTTGCCAATTCGGGAAACCGACCGCTTTGCCGGCTTTCAGCCCAACGAGATCGACGAGCATAAAAACTGGAAAAAGAACTGGCTGGAAGACCGCAAGAACCTTTTCGGCGACCTCGCCCACCACTATCTCAGCTTTGTGAAGCAGAACCAGCCCGCTGAGCATGAATACGCCTACAAACAGTGCCTGGCGCGCTTCGGTTCGCTACTCACCAGAGAAACCATCCAGACCCGGATAGAGATCCTACGCTCAAACCTGCCCACCAAGCAGGTGTTTCCCTCAGGTTACGACAAGGTTTTCACCGAATTCTCGCTTTGGCACAGGGGTCTTGAACTCCGGATCGACCGCCTCTTGCTGGATACGGCGAATAAACGCGCCCTGATCCTGGATTACAAGACCGGCACCGGCAGGGAGGAAAGCCAGTTGGAAAGATACAAACAAGCCTTGCTGGTGCTTCCGGTGTTCAGGTACAACGGCTATCAGGTGGAAACGGATTTTATAGACTTGAAAATCTGAGGACAAATCCCCTGCCAAGAAAACGTATCCCACAACGGTGAAAGAGGTTACGCTATGATATTGTCAAATCCTGCCATATCTGACAATTTTTCAAGGAATTGAGCAAATCATGATGGCTGCTTCCACCCATAGTGGGTAACAAAGCAGCGCGACTCTCCGATTGCAGAATGCTATTTCAGGTCCAGAATCTTGTGTAGTTGCGGTTGCAGTTTTGCCGTCACGCCATCCCGCAGCATCCATCGGGCTAGTGTTTCCGGCTTCAGAACGGAGGTGACGGGCGAAAAGTGGATGGTTCTGTCCTGCAGGGTATTAGCTGCTATGAAATCCAGGGCAAAGCGGTAATCCCAGGGGCTGGTGAGCACGAACTTCAGTTCATCTCGGGGTTTGAGCCGTTTCAGATTCCATTTCATGAAGGAATCGCCACAGCCGCTGCCGGGGCATTTGACGTCGATGATCCGGATCACCTCATCCGGCATGTCCTCCAGCCAGAGTGAGCCGTTGGTCTCCAGCAGGCAGGCATAGCCTTCTTTGCAGAGGTCCCGCAACAGGGAGTAAGTATCTTCCTGCCAAAGCGGTTCGCCTCCGGTGACTTCCACCAGCCGGGTGGGGAATTTTCGGACCTCGCAAAGTATTTCCCCAACCTCCATCTCTTTGCCCGGGCCCCAGGCGTATTGGGTGTCGCAGTATGAACAGCGCAGATTGCAACCGCTGAGGCGCACAAAAACGCAGGGACGGCCAGCGAAGCTGGATTCGCCCTGCAGGCTGTAAAAAATCTCGCAGACGGACAGGCTCACGGCTTCGAGCGCGCTGGCTAACGTCTATCCGCGCAGTTCCTTAACCTTTTTGGTGAGGGCGGGCAGCACTTCAAAGAGGTCGCCCACGATGCCCAGGTCCGCCACCTTGAAAATGGGGGCGTCGGGGTCCTTGTTGATGGCGATGATGTAGTCGGCGGAGGACATTCCGGCCAGGTGCTGAATGGCCCCGGATATTCCACAGGCGATGTAAACAGTTGGCTTCACGGTCTTTCCGGTTTGCCCCACCTGATGGGAATAGGGAATCCACTCGGCGTCAACCGCGGCGCGTGAAGCCCCCACAGCTCCACCCAGGGCGGCAGCCAGTTCTTCCAGCAGGGCAAAGTTTTTGGCGTCTTTGAGTCCGCGTCCGCCGGAGACGATGATGTTGGCTTCCGTAATGTTCACCAGCGTCGAGGCTTCCGGCTCAAAACCCAGCCAGGAGCTGTCTTCCTCGTCCAGTTCAAAGGCCACCTGTTCCTGGATAACGATTCCCGAGCGGTTGTCGTCGCGGGGGAGGGCGTTCATCACTTTGTGCCGCACAGTGGCCATTTGGGGCCGGTGATTGGAGGTGATGATGGTAGCCATGATGTTGCCTCCGAAGGCAGGCCTGGTTTGGAGCAGGTTTCCAGTTTCGGAGTCGTATTCCAGGCCGGTGCAGTCGGCGGTAAGGCCTGTATGCAGTTGGATGGCCACCCGCGGAATGAATGACCTGCCGGTAACTGTGGCGCCGGCGAGGATCACGGCGGGCTTGTGTTTGCGGGCCAGTTCAGTGAGCGCTTTGGCATAGCGGATGTCGCGGAAGTTCTTCAGTTCGGGATCGTCCACCACGATAACCTTGTCCGCTCCAAAGGCGATCAGCTCTTCGGCGAGGCCTTCAACTTCAAATCCCAGCAGCACCGCGCTGAGCTCGGCTTCCATCTGGTCAGCCAGGTCGCGGCCTTTGCCCAGCAATTCAAAAACCACGGGCGCGATGGCCCCGTCCTTTTGCTCGGCGAAAATCCAGATGCCCTGGTGTTCATGGATGTCAGCCTGGACTTCGCCTTTTTTGCGGATCACGATGGCGTTGAAAGGGCAGGTCTGGACGCAGGCGCCGCAGAGGGTGCATTTGTCTGTGTCGATGGCTGCCAGCTTGTTCTCTATCCTGATGGCGTCATAGGCGCAGGCTTTTACGCAAGCTCCACAGCCCACGCAACTTTGGTCTATTACTTCAATCATCTTCAATCTCCTAAGTGTCTATGGGTTTTGGACGCAGTATTTCTGTCAAGGCGATTTTTGCCTGCCAGATAGAAAACAAGCGTCCCTGAACCTTCCCTTCTTTACACCCTCAATGAAAACTTCAGGCTCCCTTTCAAACTGAGTAGGTAGCCCGGAGGGTGGCAGAATGATAGCGACGGAGCGTAAGCCCCTCGCACACAGGATTCCAGGTCAGGCCCGGAATGACGTGGGTTTAGGGCTGGGTGGGGGTTGTTTCTGGATTCCGGATCGAGCCCGGAATGACGCGTAAAGACATTGGCCGGAAGAGCCGAACATACGTCATCCCGGACGTCACCGAGCTCGCGGAGCTCGCGAGGTGACATTGATCCGGGATCCATGACAGGAAAAGGACTGGATTCCGGGTCAGGCCCGGAATGACGTGAGTTTGGGAGTTTCGGCACTTCAGCGAGCGCCGCTATATTTGTACAGCCGGTCGCTGTATCGCCATTTTCCTTTTCTCAAAGCTTGGATATCGAACATACGTCATCCCGGACGTCGCCGGGCCGCGAGGTGACTTTGATCCGGGATCCATAAATAGAAAGCCATTGAAATGTGGGTGCATTTTTCAATGGTCTTTAGGAGATTGCCATACCACTTGAGCAAGATGTAAAAGTCGTTGATGATCTTGAGTTCTGGCATAATTTCGACCGGCTACGCCGGTATTGCCAAAGGCCAAGAGTCAGGAATCAATCAAGTTGCAGACCTGCAGAGGCGGAAGCCGACAACGTAGGAGCCGCAGCTCGGGACGTGGTTGCTCCGACGCGCAACCTGGCAGCCGCCGGCACTATCGATCCAGCCACCGCACCGTACCATACGGTACGACCCGCTCGCAGGGCCGGTAGGATTGTTCTGCGGACTGCTGCTATAGTACCCATACCCATACCAATCCCAGCACCATTCATAGACATTACCGCTCATGTCGTAAGTGCCGATGCCGTTGGGGGCTTTAGTGCCTACAGGATGGCTGGTTTGTCCGGAATTGCTTTCATACCACGCCACGGCGTTAATATCATCCGAACCGCTGTATAGATAGTCGGGATTGTTGGTGGCACCCCGGGCGGCGTATTCCCATTCCGCTTCGGTGGGTAATCTGTAGCCGTTGGCGTTCCAGTTGCAGATCGCGGCGTCCCAGGCTTCGTTGTAGTCTGTGGGTACTGCGCCCCAGTTGGCGGGATTGGTGCTACCGTTTATAGTGTAGCAGGGAATCAGCCCCTCAGCCATGCTGCGCAGGTTGCAGTATTTGAGGATGGCGTACCAGGAAACATTATAGGCGGGATAGTTATCGCCGAGGCCTTCAGCGCTTGTCCAGCTGTAACCCGGCTGCATATACTGGGAATACTCCGCTTGAGTGACCTCGTAGTTGCCGATGTAGAAAGAGTTCAGGGTGACCGTATGGGTTGGCAGTTCATCCGAATATCCGCTGCCAGTGGTTCTACCTATGGTGAAGGTGCCGCCGGGGACATAAATCATCTGAACGGGGGGGGGTGGAGGAGCACTGATGGTATAGGTCTCGCTGGCAGTAGCGCTTGGCATCCAGCCATTCTTGAAACCCTTGGCCTTGATGGTGGTTGTAGAAGACACATTGATCGGATTGCTGTAGGTGGGAGAGCTTTGCGTTGGCTCCGCACCGTTGGTCGTGTAACGGATCACAGCACCGCTTGTCGAACAACTGATCAGCACACTTTGGGCTGATGTGTAAGAGCCTCCGGGAGGGCTGAAAGTGGGCGTGGCAACTGTTTGAATCGGCGAGATTGTATATTCCGCTGTAGCTATAGAGCTGTCAGTCCAGCCAGATTTGGTCGCTTTTGCTTTCAGAGTAGCGTTCTGGGACACAGTAATGGGGCTCGAGTAAACCGGGGAGGATGAGTTCGGATCTGCTCCGTTGGTTGTGTACCTTATGGTCGCGCCCGTGGTCGCTGTGCTTATGACAACTTCAACCGCGCTATCATAAGTGCCTCCGGGAGGACTGAAGACCGGCTTGGACACCTGCTCTAACTCCGTCGGTTTGTGGCAGCCAGACAAGAATAAAAGAAAAACAATGGCTGTCAACATGACTACAAGAAGAAAACGCGCTTTCATGTTACACTCCTTTGGTATTATCTTACTGACCAAGGCTAAAAGCCATAAATGGCAATCTCGCTGTTGAAACGGTTGTTAAAATGATATCCATTCTCTTGGTAGGATGGGTTGTATCAATGCCGTTCATCGGCAGAGGCCAAACTTCTTTATTGATACTGGGAAAGATTGGATTCCTCAGTAACTTAAAGGTATCTGAATATTCCACGCCAGTGATTCCACGCAGCCCAACTAACAGCAAAACAAAAATCCAGTCGCTAAAACTATACCTTTCATACCAAGCTCCCTTTTACTGGAGTTATCGCCAGTTTGGCAAGCCAAACCCATATCCATCAATGGCTCAGCAATATGTTCCTTTTAAGACTTGCACTAAAATTCACTTATTCGCCAATAATATAATATGTCAAGAAGATTTTTCGGTTGTGGCAAAATCCGAGCGCCATTTCCCGTCATTCCGGCACTGGGGCAGGTTTCCAGTCCCATTGGTGCTTAGCCCTCTGAGACCCCCTCCCCATACGCCTCCCGGAGGATGGCCGCATTTGTTACGGGGATTGTGCGGGAGGCGAACTCCCTGCGTGGCTTAAAGGGCTAAGGTGGCATCCGGTTTCCGCAGGGAAAATCCTTTCCGGGTTGGCGGGCAGGATTTTTATTGACTTCATGGCTTGGCGAGAAATCAATGCTCCGAATAAAGGTGAACGATGAAAAAGCTGTATGTTATAATGATTCTGGCCCTTGCCGCCGTCGGCCTCTGCGCCCAGGAAGGGCTATTTGGCCTTGCCTACGGCGACGATCTGAACTTCGCGGATTCGCTGATGGTGCAGCAGGGCTTCATCGCCCGCGAGGTGATCAGCAGTTGGGTGATTTATACCTCCGATTACAATCCCCTGATCGATTTCGTGGTGCTCTACGTTGATCCCGCCACGGAAATCCTGAGGGGATGGAGCGTTGTTTATAACGCCGAAAACACTCAGGAACAGGATGGCTACGTGCTCGACAGGTTGCATAAGATGCACGGGGAGAACGTGTTGGTGGATGAGGCCAGGGAGACGGTAAGCTGGATTTTTGACGAAAACCTGGCCGCCAGCTATTCCTATTCACCGCAGGGGAACCTTCGCGTTATGTATTACGATTTTTCCTGCCCGGAACTGTTCGCTCTGCCCGGCACCGAGAAAGAGCCAGAGCCCTCTGAACCAGCGGAACCGGATGTGGAGGAAAAAAACCAGGCCCGCTGAAGGGGCTCCAATTCATCCAGGCAGGCTTAGGGCATCCCATAGTGCTTGACAAATCCTGCCAGCTTGAAAAGCTGACTTATTCGATAAAGAATAATTAACAAAATAGATATCAATATCTTAGAGGAGTTGAATATGAAAACCGGCGGCTGCCGTTTCGGCACACACAGGGTTATCGAACCCAAGGGCGTACTGCCCCAACCTGCCAGAGTTTTGAACAATGACATGAGCGAGATCTGGGATAATGAACTGCTCATCGACGTGATCCGCCTCAATGTGGATTCCGCCTCTTTCCACCAGATCAAGAACAAACTTATCGCCCAGGGACACACAGACCTGGAAAAAGCCTTCGCGGACCACGCCATCGATTTGGTTAACCGCACGGGCAAGCACAAAAACGAGGACACCGGCTCCGGCGGAATGCTGATCGGCCGGGTGGCGCAGATCGGCCCCAAGTTTGAGATGAAAGACGAAATCGCCGTAGGCGACACCATCGCCAGCATGGTCTCGCTTTCGCTGACGCCGCTGAAAATCAACAAGGTCAAGCGGGTGCTGCTGGACAAGGACCAGGTGGAAATCGAAGGCCAGGCAATCCTCTTCAGCAGTGGCATCTATGCCAAACTGCCGGACGACATGGACGAAAACCTGGCCCTGTCGGTTCTGGACGTTGCGGGCGCTCCAGCCCAAGTGGAACGTTTGGCCAGGCCCGGCGACACGGTGGTTGTCCTGGGCGCCAACGGCAAGAGCGGAATACTCTGCAACGCCATTGCCCGCGAGCGGGTTGGCGTTTCCGGAAAAGTGATCGGCATCGTGCGCAATCCAGCCTACATCGAAACCTGCAAAAACACCGGCTGCCACGAGGTTATCCTCGCCAGCGCCACCGACGCCATCACCATCCAGAAGGAAGTGGCGCGCCTCACCAATGGCCGGATGGCCGACGTGGTGATAAACGTGGTGAACATCGAAGGCACGGAACTGCCCTCCATCATGGCTTGCAGGGAACGCGGCCTGGTCTATTTCTTTTCCATGGCCACATCTTTCACCAAAGCCGCCCTCGGCGCTGAAGGAATCGGCGCTGACGTGGATATGATTCTCGGCAATGGTTACGCGCGCCACCATGCCGCCATCTCCCTCGATCTGCTGCGCCGGAACCCTGTGCTGATGAAGCTTTTCCAGGAAAGATACACTGACAAGTGAGGTGCTGAATGGCAGAACTGAAAGACATCCGCAGCATTGCCACCGAACAGGAATGGAACGACTGGCGCTGGCAAATCCGCAACCGCATCACCGATTTTGAGACCCTTAAGAAATACATAGAGCTTCAGCCGGAGGAAGAGGCCGTCGCCAGCTCCGATAGTTTTTCTTTCCGCATGGCGATCACGCCTTATTATCTCAGCCTGATCGATCACAAAAACCCCAACGATCCTGTGCGCCTGCAAGCCATACCCCGCATCGCGGAAAGCGTTACCGGTCCTTCCGATATGGCCGATCCCCTGAACGAGGATGCCGACGCGCCTGTGCCAGGCATGACCCACCGCTATCCGGACCGCGTTCTGCTGCTGCTCACGGACCAGTGCTCAATGTACTGCCGCCACTGCACCAGACGCCGCAAAGCCGGGGAGTATGACGCCCCCATGCCGAAGGAAAATGTGGACAAAGCCATCAAGTACATTGAAGAGCACAAGGAAGTTCGCGACGTTATCCTCTCCGGAGGCGATCCCCTCACCATGAGCGACGCCCGTATCGATGAGGTTTTGGCCCGTCTGGACAAAATCGACCACGTTGATATCGTCCGCATCGGCACCAGAACCCCTGTGGTGATGCCGCAGAGGATCACCGACGAACTGATAACCGTGCTGAAAAAGTACAAGTTCGTCTGGCTGAACACCCATTTCAACCATCCCCATGAGGTAACCCCGGATTCCGCTGCCGCCCTAGCCAAACTGGCGGAAGCGGGTGTGTTGCTTGGCAACCAATCCGTGTTGCTGAAAGGCGTGAACGACCACGTGGATGTGATGAAATCCCTGGTGCACGCCCTGGTGCGCAACCGCGTGAGGCCTTATTACATCTATCAGTGCGACCTTTCTGAAGGCATTTCCCATTTCCGCACCCCGATTTCCAAAGGCATCGAAATCATTGAATCCCTGCGCGGGCACACCTCCGGACTTTGCATTCCCACTTTCGTTGTGGATGCCCCCGGCGGCGGCGGAAAGATCCCCGTGATGCCCAATTATATTATCTCCCAGATGCCAGGACGCGTTGTGCTGCGCAACTATGAAGGCTTCATCTCCGCCTACACGGAACCGGAATTCGCGCCCCAGGACGAAAGCAAATACCAGTCCCGCTGCGCGCCTGAACGCCAGTCCATAGAGGGCGTGATGACCCTGCTGCGGGGCAAAAAGGTGTCCATAGGGCCGGCAGACACCCGCCGCAACCAACGCCGCACCAAATAACCGGCGCCAAAAGATGAAACACGGAGCACGGCCCGGACCCTTTGACTGGATCCAGGCCGCGGAACCGCGCGCTGTGGCCATCGTCGGCATTTGCAAAAACGCCGGGAAGACCACCCTGCTCAATCACCTTCTATCCCTGCGCAAAAAAGGAGTATGGGGTGTTTTCAGCACCGGGATCGACGGAGAGGAACGCGACAGCGTTTTCCGGGTGCCCAAACCTGCGGTCAAACTGGAACCGGACACCATATTCTGTTGTGACACTGCCAATCTGGACGCTTTGGGCAGCGGGGTCAAAGTGCTGGAAAAGGTCCGGGGCAGTTCTGCGGCCCGTCCTTTGTGGCTGGCGCGCAGCCTGGCGCCCCTGCAAACTGAGATCACCGGCCCCGGTTCAGTATCCGAGCAAATCTCTGTGCTGCAGGCTATGAGGGAACAGGGAGCGGAAAAAGTGCTGATCGACGGTTCGCTGGACCGCAAATCGATAGCCCTGTCTGAAGCTGTCGATGCCGTCGCCGTGGTGATCGGCGCCAGCTTTGGCAGCGTGTCTTCCGTCATCACTGAAATCAGGCGTCTGGAATTTCTCAATTCTCTTCCTGAGGCGAAGCTCGGACAACAGGAATTTGCAAAGTTGCTCGGTTCGGAGCAAATCCTTCTGAAAAAAGACGGATGCTGGACTGGAAGCGACCTGCATTCCCTGCTGGGAAATGAGAAGGAACTGAAAAAGCTGTTGGAACAGGGTCATGAAGCCATTTACATCCCCGGGGCGTTGACTGATGCAGTATTCCCGGCTTTGCGGGAACCTTTGGCAGCGCTGAAGGCAAACATCATTTTCCGCCATCCGGAGTGCCTAAAACTGGGGCTGACACGCTTGGAACGCTTGGTTGAGGAGCTTCAACCGCGAGTGCTGATTCCCTTCCGAATCCGGTCCTGGACAGTGAACACGGCTTCCGTTGGCAATGTGGCTGTCGATGCAGCGGACTTTCGTGCCCGGCTGCGAGAGGCTTTTCCGCAGCTTGACCTGCCTGATATAAGGGAGCTAACGTCATGAGCGACAGAGACAAGATCACCAACCGCACTGTCAATTTTGGCCTGTTCACAAACGTGGTCCTGGCTGTGCTGAAATCCCTGATCGGTATTATTGGCCATTCGCAGGCCCTCTTGGCGGATGGCATAAACTCCACATCAGATGTGGTTTACTACGTGGCGGTGAAGATTTTCATGCGTCAGGCCAACAAACCTGCCGATCCTGAACATCCCTACGGGCACCGCCAGTTGGAAAGCATTTCAGCCATCGTGGTGGGCGCGTTCATCATCACCACCGGCATTGCCATCTTCTTTGAATCCATCAACAAGGTTTACGACCTGGCTACCACCGTTTCCAGAGCGCCAAGCTCGCTGTGGGTGCTGGTGATAGCCGCTGCCACCCTGCTGACCAAGATCTATCTGCTCGCCTTCACCCGCGTAAACCACAGCAAGACAGGCAACCCCACCCTCAAAGCCCTGGCCAACGACCATCTGAACGACATCATGGCTTCCGGGGCCGTGATCGTTGGCGTGGTCGCCGCCCGTCTGGGACTGCCCTGGATGGACCCGGCAGCCGGTGCCATCGTCGCGCTGTTCATCTTCAAAACCGGGGTGAGCATCCTCATGGAATCGTCGGCTGAACTGATGGACGCCGTTCCGGACAAGGATTTCGGCGATACCGTCAGAAAGATAGCGCTTTCCGTGGAGGGCGTGCGCTGCATCGAAGATATGGGCGTGCACCGTTTTGGCCCCTTTTTCACCATCGAAATGACCATCTGTGTGGATGGCTCCATCACCGTGGAAGAAGGCAATGCCATTGCCCACCGGGTGGAGGAAAAACTGCTGGAGAGCTATGAAGGCGGCCTGCGCCGGGTGATGATCCATTTCCATCCGGAAACGCAACACTCTCACTTTGAGTGACATACCTCTCTTTCCCATGTCCGCGAGCTTTTCCCGCTGACCCGTCCTAAGAATCCACCCGCATAAAGGAACTCTCTTTCAAGCCAGGCGGATAAAGACCAACAGACAGCTTTTTGTTTGAGCATCCGCACCGACTTGTTTGATAAGAGAGTCGTATCTGTTTACCCACCGCAATAGCCTGCCAGTTCGGTCCTGAACGCTTGAGTCCACCCCTCTCTCACGCCCCGCGCATGATTCTCGCATCAAATGCGGGTATCGTGCGGGAGGCGTGTCTGGAACACAAGCAAGGGCCTTAACGGCCAGACGGCATCGCTTCTCCCAAGTCACTTACCCCCCCGCTATTGTATTCAGTCCCTAGGCGTTACCCATCCGATTTGAAAGAGGGACAAACTCATCTTGCCGTCGCTCATGTTGACGCTTCCATAAATCCGATCCATGAAAAAGGGACCAAGAGCCATTTCTGGCCGTTGGTCCCTATAATGTCTTCAGCCGACCGCCCCAATTGGCTGGGGCGAAGCGTTCGAGCTCTAGAGCTGGATCACCCTGCCGGGGGTATTGAGGTCATAAAAGTCACGCCGGTTGTCGATTAAGTTTACTTTCTGGCGTTCATCGCGGTACCATTCGTTAAGGTGTTCCTGCCGGGCTTTGTCTTTGGCTTCTGAAAGCAGCTTCTTTTTGTCCTTTTCCCATTCGGCCGGATCTGGTACCTGATGGCGGTCAACCTTCACCAAAAACCAGCGCATCGCTTCACTGATCAAGGGCGCGAAAGTGCCTTCTGGAGTGCTGAACAGGGCATCTTCAATGGCCTGGACTTTGCCGATGGAGCTGATGTTGTCGCCTTTTTTGTGGCCGCTGATCTCCACCACCAGGATGCTGTCGCGTTCCGCTTCGCTCAGGTAATGCTCAGGTTTTATGTTTCTGACAAACTCCTGCACTCTGGCGTTCATGGTGTATCCGCGCTTGGAGCTGGTGGCACTGCTCATCACCCGGCCGCGCTCGTCTTCGAAAGTGGGATACCAGACCTGATAAACGCCTGAAACCTCGCAGACAAAAATGTCCCCGGAGGGTGAAGTGAACATGTCGGCCAAAGCGCCTTCGGGATTGTCGAAGGCGAAACTCACCAGGCCAGCATCCCTGCCGATGCCGGGAATGAAGGCGTCCTTGGCTTGGAAAACCGAGCTTTCCTCCACCTTCAGGTCCATCTCAGCCGCCGCGGCTACCAGGCCATTTTGTTTGGCCAGCTCGAAAACTTGCGCGCTCTGAGCTTTCATGGCCTGTTGGGTGGCCATACTGGGTTCCATCTTAATCAGGATATGCCGGGCCATAACCTCTTCGTTGTCTTCGGTGCCGCGCCGGTCCTGGGTTTGGATGATGTGCCAGCCAAATTGGGAAAGCACCGGTTCGGATATCTCACCTACCGGAGTGCTGAAGGCTGTGTCTTCAAACACTTTAACCATCCTGTTCCGTCCGAACCAGCCGAGGTCTCCGCCTTTCGAGCCAGAACCGGGGTCATCGGAAAATTCCCTGGCCAATTCAGCAAAATCAGCCCCGGACTGAAGTTCACGGTAGATTCGCAGCGCCTCTTCGTGAACAGCCAGAGAATCTGCCGCGGTAGGGGCTTTGGCAAACTTCACAAAGCGGTAGCGGCGGCAGTCGTCCTTGCGGAATTCTTCTTTGCGTGCCTCAAAGTAATCGCGGGCTTCGTCTTCGCTTGCCACAACGCTGGGTTGGCGGTTGGCATCGAAAAAGATGATCTTCGCGTCCACCACCTCGGTGTCCCGTTCCCACTGGGCCCTAACGCTGTCTTCCACCACCACGGCCTCGGAGCGGATCGTCTCCAGCAGCTTGCTGTATTGGTATAGGTTTTTCACCTCATCCAGCACGGCATTGCGAAACTCCTTGGCTTCCGTGAGAGCCTTTTCATACTTCTTTTTGTCGAACTTTCCATTGGTCTTAAGGTCCGGGATCTGTTTCACCGCGGCAGGCGGATTCTTCTTCGCCTCGCGCAGAAGTTCCTGCTGGGTGATCTTGATTTTACCGGCTTTGATGGCTTTGTCGTAGATATAGCGACCCACCAGTTCTTCCCAGCAGCGGTTGTTCAGGTCGGCTTTCTCTTCTTTGGTGAGGGTGCTGCCTTTCTGGTTCTGGTGGTACTTGTAATAGTTGTCCAGAATCTTGTTGTATTCCGAGTAAGTATAAGTTTTGTTGTCGATTTTGCCGACAACAGCCTTGGGATCTGGGTCCTTGGCGCTCAGGAAAGCGGCCGTGAGCGCAAGCACCAATAAAATCAGTCGTTTCATCTGATCTCCTGAAATATCTATTACCTTGTATATACCATTATTAGTGTCTGTTCCCTGTAAATTTGGCTCTCCGGATTACGTCAACCGAAAAATCCATTTCTGCCGCTGGCCTTTATGCGCTTCGCGAGCAAAAGATAACGCAGGAAACCCCTTGGAATGGGGTATAAAAAGCAGTTGACAAATATCCTTGTCGGCTTTGTCTGACACTATCAGATGAGGAGATCGGGCCTGTAACTAATTCCGAGTATGAGAGGTTAAATTGAATCGACAGACTGGCAGCAAGATCATCGCGACCCTGTTGCTTTTGTTATTGTTTTCGGCATTGGCGTGGGGCAAGTCAGCCCACTCTGCCGGAAAGTCGGAAACAGCCGCTGCGGCCCAGACGAAGAGTGGCAATGTTACCAAAGATGGTGCCCTCAAGGTGCTTCCTGCCGATACGGATAGCCTCCATGCCTGGGAAAACCGGCAGCCAAGGAACATTACCGAAGGCTACTACATCATCATCAATAAAACCAAACACAAACTTCATCTGTATAAAGACGGCGTGCTGCTGAAGACCTATCCCGTGGCTACTGGCAGGAATAAGAAGGACAAATCCAGTGTTGGCGACCTTGCCACCCCGGAAGGCCATTTCAATGTTGCTTCCATCAACGCTTCCATCAAAAGTCGTTATATCTGTCCGAAAACCGGAAGGCAAAGCAAGCCTGGGGTTTACGGACCCTGGTTCTTTGTCTTGAACACCCAATCCGGCGCCTTCTCCGGCAAAAGCTGGACCGGGATCGGCATTCACGGCACCAGCAGCCCCTCCTCCATCGGCAAATCCGTATCCCACGGATGCATCCGCCTATATAGCAAAGACATAACCGAGATCAGGGAAGAGGTCGCCTGGCTGGACGATACTTCACAGATCCGGGTGGACATCCTGAAATGAAAAAAAATCCTTTCGGCTTAATCGCAACCCTGTTGCTGCTGGCAATCCTGATCACGGGCGCCTGTGGCGATAGGAAGGATACGCAAGGGCAAACCCGGATTGTAGCCCTCTCTCCGGAAGTGGCAGAAATCATAGCCTCGCTTGGAGGGACATCTCTTTTGGTTGGCGTAACTCAGGAATGCAAATATCCGCCCGAACTTGCCGGGATAAAGAAGGTGGGCAATTTCGGGGCCGTGAGCAGGGAAGCCGTCCTGGCCCTGAAACCGGACTTGGTGTTCACCTCCGCTCTGGAGCAGGATGCCCTCACCACCGACCTTGCCAAAATGGGACTCACCGTGAAGCAGATCTATCCCAAAAAGCTTGACGACCTGCCCCTCGTGGTTCTGCAAATCGGAGAGCTTATCGGCAAAACGGAGGAGGCGAAAATTCTGGCCGACAGCCTCAGCAGCGGCATAGCGGCTATGCGGGACCAGACAGCCGGCAAAACCCGCCCCAAAGTATATCTGGAGATTTACCGCGATCCCCTGATGAGCGTATCCGACGACTCCTTCGTGGGCGAAATAATAGAAGCCGCCGGGGGCGACAACATTTTCAGCACCCTCGAGCGGGATTACGCCCGCGTTAGCCCCGAAGCCGTGGTCAAAGCACAGCCAGACATCATTATCTGCTATTCCCGCGACAGCCTGGAATCCATCCTGGCCCGCAAAGGCTGGCAGGATATTCCCGCCGTCCGTAGCCGGAGGGTGTATTTCGAAACCGATATCGATCCCGACCTCATCCAACAAGCCACCCCGCGCACCCTGGAAGGGATGCGACGCTTATACAAGCTGTTTTTCCCATCAGAAGAGTAGATGAAGCGAAACCGGATCTTTACGCTACTGCTGGTGCTAGCCGGCGGATTGGTGGTGGCCTTCTATCTCTTTGGCGGCGGAGTGGATGCCAATATCGTAACGGAACTGCGCCTGCCGCGGCTGATCCTGACAGTCTTTACCGGCATGACCCTGGCCGGGATCGGTTCCGTATATCAACTGATGCTGGCCAATCCTCTGGCTGAGCCTTACATTCTGGGCATCTCCTCCGGCTCGGCTTTCGGCTCCATCCTTTTCGGAGTGCTGGGGCTCACCCTACTGATGCCTTTGGGCGGTTTTATCGGCGCGGTGGCAACCCTGCTGCTGGTCTGGCGGCTGGCCCAGAAAAAAGGCAGTTTCGACCGCAGCCGGCTGCTGATCGCGGGGGTGATCGCCGGAATGTTTTTCGCGGCGGGGATTTCACTGGTGATGTATCTTTTCCAAAAAGACACCATGATCATCCTGGGCACCCTGATGGGCAATCTGGGTCACGTTTTCACCCGGGGCGAATGGTCTTTTTTCCTCGTGCTGATGGGTGTTTCGCTGCTGATCCTGGCCTGGCTCTGGTTTCGTGCTCCGGCTCTGGATATAATGAGCGGAGGCGATATTTACGCCGGCAGTGTGGGCATCAACGTTTCCCGCGTGCGCAAGGAGATTTTTGTCCTCACCTCGCTGCTAATCGGCATCACGGTTTCCTATGCCGGCATCATCGGTTTCGTGGGCCTCATCATTCCCCACGTAGTGCGCTTTTTCGTGCCATCCGGGCAAAAAAGGGTCTATCTCTGGTCACTCGCCGCTGGGGGCATATTTCTGCTGCTGGGAGACCTGGTCGCCAAAAACATCGCCGCCATAGAACTACCCGTGGGCGTGGTCACAGCGGCGGTCGGCTGCCCCTTTTTCGTCTGGCTGATGCTGCGGAAATAGCGCAACCTGACAGACTCCAATTACCATCCATCCAGTTCAATCAGCCATTTGGCTTTCTTTCAAATCTAGTAGCTGAAACTCAGTGTCTTACAACCCAGTAGGCGACAGAGATCAATCTCCTCGGAAGAGTGAAGCGATGCCTGCTGGCCGTTAAGGCCTTGTCCTGTGCATCAGGTGCGCCTCCCGTATAATACCCGCATTTGATGCGAGTATTTTACAAGAGGCGTGAGAGAGGGACGGGCTCAAGCGCTCAGGACCTGACTGACAGGACCTTATATTGGGTTAACATTTCTAACTCTCTTTTATACCGATTGGCTGCGGTTACTCAAAAAGAAAGCGGGCCAGAGGGCGTTTACCATCCGATTTTATAGAGAGCCAAATGGAAAGATAGAACAAGTGATGGAGGAGAAATGAGGCCCAACTCCTTTTTGGGGCAAGGACATGCCAGAATCAGCTTGACAGCTTGGGCCCGTCCGCTGGTGTGAACGTTTCAATAAACGAACCCGAGGTATCCCATGCCAAAACCCCGAATAGGCCTGAGCATGAACTACATGAGGCTGGGCAGCCATCACCAGTTCCATGTGCGGGACAAATACATAGACGCGGTTTTTGCCGCGGGCGCGCTACCCTGTCCCCTGCCCTGCACGGACGACAAAGCCGCGCTGCGCCAGTATCTGGAGCCTTTGGGCGCGGTTATCGTGATAGGCGGTCTGGATTACCCGCCGGAACTTTACGGCGAGGCGCTCCACCCCAAAACGGAGCTGGCTCACGAGCGCCGCGTGAAGGGAGACTTCGCCCTTCTGGAAACCGCTCTGGAACTGGAGAAACCGCTGCTGGGCATCTGTGCCGGGATGCAGCTTCTCAACGTCTTTTTCGGCGGCGCCCTGATCCAGCACATCCCCGAACTGGACGCCCATTACGGGGAAAAACAGCATCCGGTGGAAATCCTGGGCGGACGCTGGCTGCCGCGGATTTACGGCGAAGGCAGGATCACGGTGAATTCAAACCACCACCAGGCTGCCGACCCCAATCGAATCGGGGCGGGCCTGAAAGTCGTGGCGCGGGCTGAAGACGGGATGGTGGAAGCGCTTGAGCACGATTCAGAACAGATGGTTCTGGGCATCCAATGGCATCCGGAAAGGATGGCTGATTCAGCGCTGGGCGGGGCGGTGTTCAGGTTTCTGGTAAAACTCGCCAAAACATAGAAGGGGCACCGGTTTGGCGCCCCTTCAGGGAATGCAGTTATAGTCTTATTTGCCCGCCACGCTCACGTCCTTGCAAAGCAGGGCGGGAAGCTTGTGGATACCGAGGTTCAGGGCCTTGTTTTCCACCGCCTCCACGTTGGAGAGGGTTTCGTAAACGTTTCCGGATAGCATGCAGTCCTTCACCCGGCCAGTGATGCGGCCGTTTTCTATCATGAAACCGGTGGAGACTCCGACAGAATAATCGCCGTTGAGGACGTTGCCGGAATGCGCTCCCATCAGGAACTGGGCCAGGATGCCCTCCTTAATGCCGGAAACCATGTCCTCCAGGGAAACGTCGCCGGGATCCAGCACCAGATTGACGGCATTTGCCGTGGGGAGCCATTCCAATGACTGGCGCACCGCGCAACCGTTGGGCTCCAGATTCAGTTTGGCAGCATAATTCAGGTCGGTGGGGAAAGCGCTGAAAACACCTTTGTCAATCAGCGTCAGCCGGCGGGTGGGGGTGCCCTCGGCGTCGAAAGCGGAGGCGGAGTCCAGCTCGAGGTCGAAAGGCTCGCGGGTGAGGCTGATCTTCTCGGAGACGATCCTCTCCCCCAGCTTACCGCAGAGGGGCGAAACCCCGTTGTGGATGTTCACTGGCGACCACGCGGCCTCGAACCTTGAGAGCAGCGCGTAGAGCGAAAGGGGGGCGAAAATCACAGGCAGCCTCTTGGTGGGCGGGACAATCTCGATTTTGCTGAGGCGGAAAAGCTCGACAAGTTCGTCCAAATCAGCATCTTCAAGGTCCAGCGGGCTGCGTCCGGTTTTAAAGGTTAAAAGCCCGCTACCGGTGCCGGGGAAAACCAGCATGGCCTGGGTGAAAAAACCGGATCCCCTTTCGTGCAGGTCGGTTCCTGCGCTGTTGAGGATTCCAACGCTACCGGTGCTGTAGCCGAAACTTACGTTGACCTGGGCATCCACTCGGTCGCGAATGTAACTGATGATCCGGTTGCCAGCGGCGATAAGGCTTTCCTTGCTCACGTCCTCGACGGCGGGTTTATAGAGCTCGAGCCGGGGCAGGTCCCGGGTATGGGGCAGGGTGAAATCCACCTCCATTCCGTTTTCCGCGCTGAGCAAGGCTTGCCGGAGAAAGTCCTCCCTGTCCAGCAGGTTACAGGTGTGGGCGAGGCCCATCCTGCCGTTTTTGATCACGCGCAGGGCGATGCCGGAACTCAGGGAACTGTCACAGTTGACGAGCTTGCCATCGCTGAAGGCAAGTTCGTCCATGGTTTTTTCGTTGTAAAAGATTTCGGCCTGGTCCGCGGCCTGGGTAGCGAGTTTTAGCAGCTTTTCCATCATCTTCCTCCCACGGTGAGATTTTCAAAAAGGACGCTTGGCCCGCCCAGGCAGGAGCGGATGTTGGTCTGGCCTTTGCCGCAGCCGCCGAATTCACTCAGCTCGAAGTCACTTCCGACCAGCTTCACGCTGTTCAGGGTGTGGTAAAGGTTGCCCATGATGTTGATGTCGCGGATCATGCCGGCCAGTTTTCCGTTTTTGACCACGTAGCCGTAACTGGCACCGAAAGTGAAGTTTTCGCCGGAGGTTTGTCCGCCCATCGCGTCACAGATGTAGAGGCCGTCGCCGAGGGCGGAAAGCAGCTCTTCCAGGCTGGCCGAGCCGGGTTCGATGAAGATATTGCCCATGCGCACGATCGGTGGGTAGCGGTAATCCTCTGCAATGGCGTGGCCTGTGATGGGCTCGCCCAGTTCGGCAGCGGTGAAACGGTCATGCAGCCTGCCGGTGAGCACGCCCGCGGTCATAAGCTTCACCTTGCGGACAGCGACTCCCTCGTCGTCGTATTTGTAATATCCCAGTTGGCCGGGCATGGTGGCGTTGTCGGTGATGTTCAGGATATCCGTTCCGAGTTTCGTTCCCAGCTTCATCTTTTCCTTCATGGCGGGAAGATCGCGGATGATGTCGGCTTCGGAAAAATGGCCGAAAGCCTCATGGGTAAAGACTCCCGCGATATCGGGATTGAGCACCATGTTGTAAGCGCCGGCTTTCACGGGCTCCGCCTTCAGGAGATCGGAAGCGATCTTCGCCTGCCGCAAAGCCTCCTCTTCGCGGTTTCGCACCCTCTGAAAGCCGTCGCTGCCACCAAAAGCCATTCGCGCGGTCTGAGTGAGTTCCCCAACCTGGCTGATGATGGCACCGACAAGCTTGGTGGTTACCAGTTCTTCGTTGATTTCACTGCCTTCGGTATTGACGAAATATTTGTCGCGATAGACGTCATTGTAATACAATTCCACGTTGGCGATATCCGGCTGGGCAAAGAGAAGGTCGGAATAGTGCTTCACCAGGGCCAGCTTTTCCTGCAGGGAAATCTGGCGCGGGTCCTCAAGCAGAGGGGCTTTCACGGTCGCGCGGACCACTTCGCCAGGAGCGATATGCTTCTTCTCCTTTTGGTGCGCGCTGAGGACATCAGCGTTTTCCACAGCTCTGCGGACAGCCTGGTCCGCCTGCTCCGGCTTGGTGAAGCAGACCGTGGCGAGGCCGCCCCGGCGCAACACCCTCAGCACATAGCCGTCGCCGGTGGTGGAACCGTAATTACGGACCTCTTTCTTGCTGAGCGTCACGCGAGCGACTTGCTTGGTCTCGTAGCGCAGGTCGGCGTAATCGGCTTCGACCTTGCCCAGCATCTCCTTCATTTTCTCAATCATGGCAACTCCTTGTGTTTGTAAGCGGTTGTTTAATTCATCGGCTGAAACGCTCGGCGGAAGGCCGGGAGATTCAGCCCTCTATCCAAATCTGTCTGGCAGAAGGGAAATCAGGACTGGACATAGAGCTCAAGAAGGCGCAGGGCCTCTTCGAACTGGCCGTGGTAAGCCATTTCCTTATTCAGGCTGATGGTCACCCTGAGGCCTTTGGCAGCATCAAAACGCAGTTCCTGCTTAACTTGGGAGCTGAAGCGGAGCACCTTTTCGCGCGGGGGCAGCAATTCGGGCTTGAATTCCATAGTGAGGGTGTGGCTGCGGACGTGGCAGTTGAGCAGGTCGGCCTGTTTCGCGAGGATGTTCAGCTTGAAATACATCAGCAGCCAGCCAGCCTTTTCGGGCAGGGGGCCGAAGCGGTCAAGCAGTTCCGCCTCAAAATCTGCGATGTCGGCAAGGCTTTCAAATCCGCTCAGGCGGCGGTAGATGGAGAGGCGCTGTTCGTCGTCGGTGATATATTCCGGAGGAAAATAGAGGTCGATTTCGGTGGTGAGTTTGCGCCGGGTGGGAGGGGTATCCAGTTCGCGAGAGATACTTTTCCCTGCCTCAACGGCGGTGATGGCGCGCTCCAGGAGGCTGTTGTAATAGTTGAATCCGATGGATTGGATGATGCCGCTCTGCTTGGTGCCGAGGATGGTTCCGGCTCCGCGCAGTTCCAAATCCCGCAGAGCAACCTGGAACCCGGCGCCAAGATAATCGTATTGGGTGAGGGCTTCAAGGCGTTTGCGGGCCACGTCTGTGGTTCCACGGGGGATGAGCAGGTAGGCGTAAGCCCGACGGTTGGAGCGGCCAACGCGTCCGCGCATCTGGTAAAGCTGGGCGAGGCCAAAGGTGTCGGCTCGGTCAACAAGGATGGTGTTGGCGTTGGGGATGTCGATGCCGTTTTCCACGATGGTGGTAGAAATCAGCACCTGGAATTCGCGCTTGATAAAGGCGTCCATCACCTCTTCCAGAATGCGTTCGGGCATCTGGGCGTGGCCAACGGCGAACTTGATCTCAGGCATCAGCCCACGCAGCTCTTCGGCGACCGTCTCGATGGTCTGAACACGGTTGTGGATGAAGAAAGCCTGGCCGCCACGGTCAATTTCGCGCCGGATGGCATCGCGGATGACCTCGCTATCGCGTGGGGTGATGATGGTGCGGATGGGCAGACGCTCCTTGGGGGAAGTCTGCATCAGGGAAATTTCCTTGAGGCGGGCGAGGGCCATGTTCATGGTTCTGGGGATAGGCGTGGCGCTCATATAGAGGGTGTCAACGTTGGATTGCAGCTTGCGCAGGCGTTCCTTGTGGCGCACCCCGAAGCGGTGCTCCTCGTCGATGATGAGCAGACCGAGGCGGGGAAAGCTGATGTCCCTGGAAAGCAATCTGTGGGTGCCGATGGCGATGTCCACCTTTCCGGAGATGATGCCGGATATGTCATCTTGGATTTGTGCGTTGCTACGGAAGCGGCTCAGCATCGCAACCCGAACGGGATATTGAGCCAGGCGATCACGGAAAACGCGACAATGCTGTTCTGCCAAAAGGGTGGTGGGGACCAGCACTGCCACCTGGTAACCGGAGCAGACGGCCTTGAAAGCGGCGCGAATCGCCACCTCGGTCTTGCCAAAGCCCACGTCGCCGCAAAGCAGGCGTTCCATCGGGGCAGGGCTTTCCATATCAGCCTTGATTTCGTTGGTGGAGCGCACCTGGTCCGGCGTGTCGTCGTAAATGAAAGATTCCTCGAGGTCCCTCTGCCAGTCGGTATCAGGCTGGTGGGCAATTCCCACCTGGGAACTGCGTTCCGCGTAGAGCTTCACGATGTCCGCGGCAACAAGCTCGATTTGCTCAGTGGCCTTGCGTTTGGTGTTTTGCCATTTGGCGCTGCCGATGCGGCTGAGGGTGGGGGCGGCACTTTCCTCCGCCACGTATTTGGTGACAAGCTTGAGCTGCCAGGTGGGAACATAAACCCGGTCGTCGCCGGCGTAGCGCAGGGTTAGGCATTCGGTAGCCTGTCCGTCGAGCTGGATGATTTGCAAGCCCTCGAAGATGCCGATACCGTGGTCAATGTGGACAACGTAGTCGCCGGGCCTGAGGCTTTCGTAATCGATTATCTCCTCCCCGGGAGAGAATCTGGGGGCATAGCGCTTGCGGCGGTAGCGGTTGAAAATCTCATGGTCGGTCCAAAGGGCCAGACCGCAATCCAGCAAAGTGAAGCCTTCGTGCAGCAGGCCGATGTGACTGTCTGGGGCGGCGCCAAAATCAGCTAGGAGTTCGTGCATGCGCTTGGCCTGGCTGGGGTTGTCGAAGAGCAAAACTGGGTCGACGTCCTCGGCGCCCATCCTCTTCAGGGAGGAGGCCAGCAGGGCCAGATCGCCGTTCAGGCCGGGTTGAGGCTCGCAGGGGGCTTTGTGGCCACGGACAGGGAAAGGCAGGATGAACTCGCTTTGGGAAAGGAAGACTGCGCTTCCGGGGCGGCAAAGCTCCAGCAGTTTTTCCTCGCCTGCCAAAACCCTGTCCGGAGGGCTGAGCTTGGCTTTGGTGGTGTTTTTCAGCTCGCGCCGGTATTGGCTGTTCACCTGTTCGGCCAGTTGTTCAAACTCCTCCTGGATGTAAAGATAGTTCGAGAAAAGCAGCAGCCTTTCCCCCGGGGCAAAATAATCGGCGAAAGTGACCAAGCTGTCCAACAGCAGGCTGTATTGGTTTTCGATGCCCTCCCAGAAGCCTGTGTGTTTGACCTTTGCCATCAGGGGGGAAGTGGCGCGAACATCGTCAAGGCAGAATTCGCGGGCAGGAATTACCGTGTAGGAGGGAACCTCGCCGGGTTCGGAACGCTGGGTATTCGGCGAAAAATAGCGCATGGTTATGATTTCGTCGCCAAAGTATTCCACGCGCACAGGCTTGAGTGCCGGGGGACTGAAGATATCCAAAATGCCACCGCGACGGGCAGCCTGGAAGACCTTGTTCACCTGATACTCCACTTCATAACCCATGAAAACAAGGTCCCGCATCAGTTCCTCGGGTGGATACTCCATGCCCGGGCGCAGGGTTTTCAAGTGGCGAGCGATGTTTTCCAAGGACGGCAGGAAGCGCATCAGGGCACGGATGGAGAGGCTGTAAACAGCGGGTTTTCCCTCGATGACCCTGTGGAGGCACATCATCCTGGCAGCGCGGATGGAATAGTGGGGCGAGCGTTCCTCGTAAGGCAGAATCTCATAATCCGGCAAGTAATGAGCACTGGCTGTTCCAATTAGGGTGCAGAGGTCGTCCCAGATGTCCTCAGCGATGATGTCATCTTGCGAAATTACCAGGATGTTTTTGCCGGTTTTTGCCCAAAGATGGGCCGCAGCAAGGGCGCGGGCACTTTGATTCAGATGGTGGAGCTGGTGGCGTTCTGGGCTTTGGGGGAGGGTTGCCAGTTCCTGAAAGAAGGGCGAGCGTTCCAGCCTAGGGAGGATTTTTTCGTAGAGCGTCATACCTGCTTCAGAGGGGCTCCGTGCTCACAAAGGTGCCGATGATCTTGGCCAGCTTGCCCGAAACGAAGGATACCGTAAGGCGAGCGGAAGAACCGATCCCATCCACGCTGAGTACCATTCCTTTACCGTATTCGGAGTGCCAGACCTGTTGTCCGATGCGGAACTGTTTGTCTTTTTCCGTGATCCGGTGGCGCGTTTTGGGACAATGCCTCAGGACGGGGGTGAAATCTGTTTGGTCGTTGCTTCCGGCGAAAAGCGATTCGTCGAGTTCCTGCAAGAACTGGCTGGGCTTGGTGTAGTAAAAGGTGTCGTAGAGGCGACGGCATTTGGCGTAACTTAGGAACAGTCTGGTTTTGGCGCGGGTCACCCCCACATAGAATAGCCGGCGCTCCTCCTCAATGGCCTCGTGGCTGTCCAAGCTCATGCGGTGAGGAAGCAACTCGTCCTCCAAGCCCACGATGAAAACGCAGCCGAATTCCAGGCCCTTGGCATTGTGTAGGGTCATCAGCCTCACGGAGTCAGCGCCGCTGTCCATCCTGTCCATGTCTGTCTGCAGGGCCACAAAGGGTAGGAAATCGTCCAGGCGGGGCGGTGTGTCGTGCTCTTCGGCCCAACGTTCCGAAAATTCGCTCACGGAACCGACAAACTCTATAAGGTTTTCCACCCGGGAAATGTCTTTGGGGTCTTTGCTCTGTTTGTAGAGGTTCACCAAGTCGAGGTAGTCCATCAGCTCTTTCACCAAATCGAGTACCGGGGCTTCGCGGGCCAGCTTGCGCCAGTCATCCAGTTTCTCGGAGAATTCAACCAGTTTCTTTTTGAGACTGGGACCAATTTCTTCGATGGAGGCTGAGTTCTGCAAGGCCTGGTAAAGAGTGCCGCGGGTTTTGGCGGCATGGGCAAGAAGGCGATTCACAGTGGTCTGACCGATGCCCCGGGGCGGCTCGTTGATGATGCGAAGCAGGCCTTCGGCGTCGGAGGGATTGGAAAGTACAGCCAGATAGGCCAGCAGGTCACGGATTTCCTTGCGCTGGTAAAAATGGAGACTGCCAACGATAGCGTGGGGGATTTCCTCCTGCAGAAAGGCGTATTCGAACACCCTAGACTGGGCATTGGTGCGGTAAAGAACTGCTATCTGGCCGTAGGGAACGCCCTCTGCATGCAGTCTGACAACCATTTTGGCGGTCTGGTTAGCTTCTTCCGTCTCGTTCTGATGGTTCAGCAGTTGGGGTTTTTCGCCCTGGCCGAGGTCCGACCAGAGGTCCTTGCGGTGGCGGCGGCGGTTGTGGCGGATGATGGCGTTGGCGAGGTCTAGAATGCCGGTGGTGCTGCGGTAATTCTGTTCCAGGCGGATGGAGCGGACATTGCTGTAATCCTGCTCAAATTCCAGGATGTTGCGGATGGTGGCGCCCCGGAAGCTGTAAATCGCCTGGTCATCATCGCCCACAACGCAGACGCGCTGATGGTCTTTGGCGATCTCGTGCACGATTTCAAATTGGGCCTGGTTTGTGTCCTGATACTCGTCGATCATCACGTAGCGGAACATCTGGCTGTATTTGGCTCGAACAGCGGAGTTGCCTTGCAGCAGTTTGGCAGTGTATAGAAGGATGTCATCGAAATCCAGAGCCTGATTGAGCAGCAACTTTTGCTGATAGAGGCCATAGATGTGCAGGACGCCGTTTTCAAAATCATCCTGCCAGCGGTTTCCACGGCTGTCCACGGCATGGGTGGAGCTTAGGTCTTCTGGCAGAAGAAGGTGGTTCTTGTAGCGTCCGATGCGAGTCAGAACGCGCTGGATGGGAAATTTCTGCCTGTCGAGGTTGTGCTCTTTATAAATCTTTTTCAGCAGCGAAGCTTGGTCATCCTGATCGTAGATGGAAAAGTTCGACCCGAATCGCAGAGAAGCTGCTTCGCTGCGCAGGATGCGCGAACAAACGTGGTGGAAAGTGCCCACCCAGAGCGAACGGACGGGAAAACCAAGCAGATTCTGCAGGCGCTCCTGCAGTTCGCGGGCGGCTTTGTTCGTGAACGTGACCACCAGAATGTTCCAGGGCGGAACCTGTTTTTCCTTTAGCAGCCAGGCGCAACGGTAGATGATAGAGCGTGTCTTGCCACTGCCAGCGCCCGCCAGAACCAAAAGCGGGCCTTCAGTATCGGTAACGACCTCGAGCTGCTGAGGGTTCAGCTCCTTGGAAAAATCCGCACACATGCCCTTTTATGCCGGAACTCTGATGAAGCGGGGTTCGCTGCGCCGTCCTTCCAGCTTGCCCAGAAAGTTGCCGTTACCGTCGTAAACATCCCTGAACGCGGAAACCTTGTACCAGTAATCACCGGGCAAAACCGAATGCCACGCTTCAGAGCCGTGGTTGCAGAAGTTGGTTGCCACGGTGTCCACCACAGCGTAGTCAGAATTGTAGGCCAGTCCCCGAAAAACGTAGTAGCCATCGGTGTTCAGGGCCGGGTTAGCGATCCAGCGCACCTCGACATATTTATTTGCCGAACCCGCTTGGGAGGCAAAGCATTGCACACCGCTCACCTGATCCGGCACGATGATATCCGGATTATCATAGGGGTCGAGAGGGTTATTGTGCTTGAGGCAGGCCGCTGTGAGCAGCAGGACCAGGGCGGCAAGAATAAGCTTGGTTTTCATCGGAGCCATCCTAAAAACGCACCCGGATCCCCTCCGGGCCAAGGCTGACGGCCTTTTTGGAATGCTTTTGCAGGATATCCTGCCAGACTTGGGCATTGTAGTTGTCCGTAGTGAGGATCACGTCGTAAATGTTATAACCCCAAATCACCACACCCAGCGCCAAAAAGAGCATGGAGTAATACCTGGGCGTCTGTGCCAGGCTGTAATACTGCTGAATATCGTCTATCTGGGTGGCGGTGAGATATTGATTGTAATAGTAATTGCTTCGGTCGTAGAGGTAGAGTGACACCCCCAAGGAGAGCAGTTCTGCGCCCAGGAAGATGGTTCCCTTGGTCCCGGCCTTGCTGGTAATCTGGCCAAAACCCGGCACCAGAGCAGATTTGAGAATGGCGGCACCTATCGAGCTGGATTCCATCTCGTAGAGCTGCAGCATTTCCTGACGGTTGAGCAAGTCTTCACGGTAAGCCGCGCGTCCGCGCCAATCCTGCCAGCCGTATTTGGTGCTGTCGGCAAAAGACTCGATGTCGAACTGGATCTGGGCAAGCAAACATGATGCCAGGATTAGAAAGAACAGAGTGAAACCCGTCTTGCGCATGCTTACTCCATCAGTTTTTCGGAAAGTTTGTTCAGGGGGGTGATAGAGCGGTCCCTCAGATTCACTTGCCAAACGTAATAATATGATATGGTAGGTGTTACAAGGTCGTAGCGGGCTTCATACTTGAACTGGCTGGAAGAGATCATGAACTTCCAGCCTGAGTCGCGAATTTCGTTTGGGTTGTAAGCCCGCAGCAATTCCTGTTTTTGCCTTTGGATGCGGATGTTGAGGATTCCGCCGCGGTATTCGTTGATCACGCGCCTAGCAAAGGCGGCGGGATCTGCCTGAGCGGCAATGAGGTTTTGCATCTGGGAAATCTTGGCACTGAACTCCTGCTGACTGTCCAGATTGTTAGCCTGGCGGTAGAGGTTCAACGCCTCTGAATATTTTCCGGAAAACTCGGCTTTTTCGGCCTGCGCCTGTATTTCCCTGGCCCGTGCGACGTTTTCTCTGATAGTGTTCATCCGGGCGATGGCCTGGTTGGCCAGAGCATAATCCGGTATGATATCGTAGGTTTTCTGATAGTGGATCAGGGCGTTCTCGAAATCGCGCTGGGCTACAAGTTCATTGCCACGGTTGATGAAGAGCGAGGCTACTTGCTCCAGACGCCTGTCCACCTGGGCTTTTTTACCCGGATCATACTGCACTGCGATGCGAAAGAAGCGGTCGGCCTCCAGATAGTTTTGTCCCTTCAGATAGCTTTCCGCCTGGCCGATGTAGGCTTCGGCTATCATCTGGTTGTTGGCGGAGCTTTCCACCACCGGGTATTTGCCCAGTTCAAAGAGGATGCGCAAGCCTTCGCTGTAGTAGCCAGTGTTGTAAAGCTGACGGGCTTGGTCCACCTTAGCGGGGATGATGCGCAAGATTTGTTTGCGGGCGGCTACTTCGAAGGCGTTATTTGGATAATTGTCGAAGAGGTCCATGTAGTCCTGCCAAGCGCCTTCATGGTCGATGAAGGTGTCCAGCCGGAAGCCGATTCGGCGGTTGAGCATTTCCGCTGAGAGTTCTGAACCGGAAATCTCACGCAGGATGGCGTTCACGAAATCCAGCGAAAGCCGCTTGTTTCCCTGGGCCAAAGCTTTGTCAGCCATGTCACGGTAAATACGGCCAAGAGCTTGGTCCGCTTCTTGCGAATTGGAGAGCTTTAAAAACTTTATCGCCAAATCGTAGCTTTCGCGTTGCAGGGCTAGCAATCCCAACTCATAATAGCACTGACCGCGCAGAATTTCTCCGCGGGTGATCAAGGCGCCGTTTTGCCCGGTTTTGATGTAATTATCCAGTTCCTGGATCGCCGCGGCATAGCGCCGATTGTTGTAATGGTCTTCAGCACTATTGTATTTGTTTATTTCGCAGGCGCTTGCAAACACGAGGAGAAGTGCAGTGAACAGGATCGGCAAACGGTTGTTCACAAACTCTCCAAGCCTGTTGCGAGAACCCGTGTTTCCAGTTCTGATAAGACGGCTCATTTTTCCACTTTATTGCTTTTTTTTTGGTTGCTTGGCACCACGATCGGTATCTGGTCCAGTTTGCGTCCAAAGACTATGAAAAAAGTAGCCAGCATCACAGTGGAAACCAGCAGCAGCACTTGGTTCCCGGTGATGAATATAATGATAGTGGTGAGCACGATGAGGATGTTGATGGCATAGATGATCAGGGCGGTGATCTTGATGGAGCCAAGCGCAGTGTTTATGCGGTGGGTGGAATGGTCCCTGCCGCCCTGCATCACGTGGCGCCCATCGCGCTTGCGGGTGTAGCTCACCAGGGAGATGTCGAAAATGGCGTAGCTGAGCAGCAGAACGGGCAATAGGTAGAAAACGTTGTTTTCCCTGGTCAGCACAGCATAGCGGGCCATGAGGATGCCCATCGAGGACAGAAAATAGCCGATGAACATAGATCCCGCGTCGCCCAGGAAGATTTTGGCGGGGTTAAAGTTGTAGGGCAGAAAGCCCAAAACGCTGCCCGCGAAACTCAACGATATCAAGCCGATGAAAGCCATCTCCGCTCCATTCGAGCCAGTGGTGTTGGCCAAGCTGAAGGCAAAAAATCCCAAGCCAAGGATTCCCGCGATTCCGCTCAGGATGCCGTCCATGTTGTCCAGGAAATTCAGAGCGTTCATCAGGCCAACCATCCAAAGAACCATCACCGGAAGGGAGATATAGACCGACCCAAACATGTCCCGTAATTCCGAAAACTGGAAGTTCGTGAGAATGAAAAGCAGGCTTACAGTGATTTGTCCGATCAGTTTGATGATGGGGTTCATGCCGAAGCGGTCATCAATGAGGCCGATCAGCATGATCAGCAGGGAACCACCCAGGTAGCCCAGCATCGCGGGATCGAAGCTGCGGTTTGCGGATATGGTCACATCATAGATGCAGAGCAGGAAAAAACCAATGAACACACTCAGCCCGCCCATGTATGGGACGCTGGTGAGATGTATCTTTCTGGCTTCGGGTTTGTCCACGAAGTTCAGCGCCTTGGCAAGCTTGATGATAAAAGGCGTGAGTCCGTAAACGAGCAACCAGGACATAATGAACACGCTCACGTATTCCCATGTCCTATTTTCCATGTTCATACTCCATCTATAATATTACTCAATAATCTTGGCATGCTGTTTTTTGTCAATGCAAAAAGCCGGTAATCATCCTGTCCTGTCTGCTCCCGATGACTCCGATGAGGAAGCTTCGGATGTCAGTTCGAGAGGCCTCTCTCTGAAGAGCGTACGAATTCCAGGAAAATCCGTTGCTCGGGAGTGAGGGTTGGCCAGGATTCAACGATTTCCAACGCTTGGGAGACGTTCAGCCCCTGGCGGTAAAAGACACGGTAAATCTCTTTGATGGAGTCTAGGCTTTCGCTGGAAAAGCCTCTGCGCTGCAAACCCACGCTGTTCAGGCCGGAGGTTTTATAAGGATTGCCCATGCCCCGGGTGTAGGGCGGGATGTCCTTTTTCACTGCGGAAGCCCCACCCACAAAAGCGTGGGTGCCTATATGCACGAACTGGTGTATGGCGGTAAGTCCGCCGATGCTAACATAATCTTCTATCACCAGATGCCCCGCCATCTGCACTGTGTTGGCTATCACGCACCCGGAGCCGATTTGGCAATTATGGCCCACATGCACATACTCCATCAGCAGGTTGCCGTCACCAACGCTGGTGAGTTCGCTGCTGCAGTTGCTGCGGTTTATCGTTACGAATTCACGGATCACGTTGCGGTTGCCGATGCTGAGGCCGGTCTTTTCTCCGCGGTATTTAAGGTCTTGGGGATCGGTTCCAATCACTGCGTAAGAGAATATCTGGTTGCCGTCGCCGATGTGAGCCTCACCCATAAGGATAACATGGGAGTGAAGCTTGTTTCCACAGCCCAAAACCACCTCCGGCCCGATCTGGCAATGGGGGCCAATCTCGCAGTATTCACCAATCACGGCTCCGGGGTAGATGATGGCGGTGGGATGGATCAGGCTCATGAATCTCTTTTCTGCAGCATGGCCAGAAAATCGCCCTCGGCAACTTTCTCATCGCCCACATAGGCCTCGCCGTGCATCTTGGAAAGACTGCGTTTCAGCGAGATGACTTTCAGTTCGTAGCGCAGGGTGTCACCCGGCAATACGGGTTTACGGAACTTCACGTTGTCGATGGAAGCGAAATAGGCCACCCACTCGGCAGGATCATCCATCTGGCGCATCAGGATGATGCCGCCGGTCTGGGCCATTCCCTCCACGATCAACACGCCGGGCATGATGGGATGGCCGGGAAAATGTCCCTGGAAGAAAGGTTCATTGATGGTTACGTTTTTAATGCCGGTGATAGATTCGCCCGGTTTCAGGTCGATGATCTTGTCCACCAGCAGGAAGGGATAACGGTGGGGGATGATCCTCATGATGGCGTTGATATCAAAGACAAGGTCCTTGTTGTGGTCTTTTTGGTATTTCTTTTTCAATTCGTGCTTCAGTTGGATTTGGCGAAGCTTCTTCACCAGTTCCACATTGGTTTTGTGGCCGCTGCGGGCGGCGAGGATGTGGCCGCGGATGGGCATGCCCAAGAGGGCCATGTCACCGATCAGGTCCACAACCTTGTGGCGCACAAACTCGTTTGAATACCTCAGCGGATGGCTTTCCAGAATGCCTTCGGGGGAAACCGTGATGGGCTTGTGATAGTTAAAGACTTCGCGCAGATGCTCAAGTTCCGCCGTGCTCATGTCCGGTTCCGCTATCACCAGGGCGTTATCCAGCGAACCGCCTTTGATGAGGCCTTGTTCCTTTAGCTGGAGGATTTCCTTGATAAAGCAAAAGGTACGCGCTCCGGCAAAATCCCGCTCAAAGTGCCTAAGGTTCGGCAGAAAGGTGTACTGAGTGCCCAGATGGGGGTGCTTGTAGTCGATCATGAAGGTCACCTTCAATTCGTTCGACGGTACCACAACCACATCGACGTTATCTTCAGGGCAGGAATAGCTTATCGCCTCGTCAAATTCGAAATAGACCCGTTCCGAATCCTGCTCTTCGTAGCCTGCCTGTTTCAGCAGATTCACGAAATCCAGGGGGGAACCATCTCCCACAGGCACTTCCGGGCCGTCTATCTCGATGCGGATGTTGTCTATCATGAGGCCCTTTACAGCGGCCAGAACATGCTCTATGGTTCCAACGGTCACGCCTTTCAAGCCTATGGTTGTCCCTCTGGATATATCCACAACGTGATCGATATCTGCCGGGATTTCCGGTTTGTCCGGCAAGTCGGTGCGAATGAAGACGATGCCTTCATCCTTTCCGGCTGGCTTGAAGCGGATGGTGGAAATCTCTCCGGAATGAAGGCCGACCCCGGTGTAGCTTACTTCCGATTTGATGGTGTGTTTAAACTCTGCCATTGCTCAGTCCTCTTTATGTTTCAACTGTTTGCGGTAGTGTCCATAGATTTCGGGCAATTTTCTCTGGATAGCCAGAATGCGTTTGTAGGCGTTGGCATCAATGGCCGGCGTGCCCCAATAAAGCCCGTCGGGGGCAAGGTCGTGGGTAACTCCGCCTTGGGCGCCAACCATGGCACGGTCACCAATGCTCAAATGCCCGGCGGCCCCAGCTTTGCCAGCCAAGTAAACGTAATCACCCAATACCGTGCTGCCTGCGAGGCCCACCTGCGCGCAAAGGATGCAGTGTTTGCCGATCCGGCAATTATGGCCGATTTGCACGAGGTTGTCGATTTTGGTGCCGTCACCGATGCTGGTGGGACCAAGGGTTCCGCAGTCCACAGTGGAATTGGCACCGATTTCGACGTGGTCGCCGATTTGCACATTGCCCACTTGGGGGATTTTTAGCTGGACCCCATCCTCCAGAACAAAGCCAAACCCATCCGCTCCGATCACCGCTCCGCTGTGGATGATGCATTCAGAGCCGATGAAGCTGAATGGGTAGAGTGTAACCCGGGGATGGAGCCGGGTGTTTTTACCGATGGCGCATTCGGCACCGATTACGCAATGCGATTCTATCACCGCTCCGCTTTCGATCCGGCAACCCTTGCCGATAACGCAGCCCGGGCCGATGTGTATGTCTTCGCCCAAAACAACGCTGGGATGGACCTCCACGCTGGGATGAATGCCCGGTGCAGGCTTTTCAGCCTCATGCGAAAGCCACCAGCTCACCAGCTTCATCATGGCGAATCCCGGCCTGGGATGCAGCAATAGGTTCCGCCCCGGCAGCAGATTTGCCTGGTCCGGCATACAGATAACCAGCCCTGCCTGGGATTCCCTTACAGCTTCAAAAAGACGGCTTTGTTCAAAGTAAACAACGCTGTCTGCTGTGGCTTCGGCGGGGTCAGCCACGCTGGCAGCCTGCAGTTTGTCATCGCCCCGGAATTCGCCTCCGCAGATTGCCTGGATTTCTGCTCCGGAAAGGGCAGAAGCGAATTTCCTCATGGCTTGAAGTCGGGGAACTCTTCTTTCGGTTCTTCGGTCTTAAAGGGATCCTCGGACTCAACCTCATTTTGCAGCAAGCCTCCATCAGCGGGCGGCTGGGTGTCTTTGTTCAGTTCCAGCAGAATCTGTTCTGTGAGGTCCAGAGCCGGAAGGGCGTAAAGCACCGTGCCCATGCTAACGTCGAAGATCATGGTGTATTTCTCGTCTTCGGCGGTTTTCACGATGAGGTTGTGGATTTTCAGGGTGAGGGGATCGATCAGTTCGCGGTAACGCTGTTCCGCCTTTCCGCCTTCGCCGAAGTATTCTTCCAGCAGGCGTCCCGCCTCGGCTTTTTTGGCGTCGATCTTGGCTTGGGCATCGCGTTTGGCGGCTTCGGTCTTGGTAAGCTTGTCGATTTCAAAGTTGCGTTCCATCTGCTTGATTTCATCGTCAAGCTTCTTGACCTGGTTGGTCCAGTTTTGCTTGTCCAGATTGAACAGGCGGGATATTTCAGCCGCTTCGTTGCTTTCCAGCAGAAGGCGGTCCGTGTTCACATAGCCCAGCTTGACATCGGCGGCAAAAACGATCGATACCAGCACCAGGCAGGTCAGCAAGATCAGTGTTCTCTTCATTTTATCTTATCTCCAAATAGTCTCTTGGGTTTATTCCCCGGGGGAAAAGGCCACGTCGAGGAATTTGACGGCGCGCACGTCATCAACCCTGCGCACCGGTGTGGTGAGCGGGGCTTCATGAAGTAATTCCGGGTTGTCGCGACATTCCTGCGCGATTTCTATCATCGCGGCGGCGAAAGCGTCCAAGGATTCCTTGCTTTCGGTCTCCGTGGGTTCTATCATCATGGCTTCGGGAACGATCAGCGGAAAATAGACCGTGGGCGCGTGGAATCCTTTGTCCAGCAACCTCTTGGCAATATCCAGAGTGGTCACTCCAAACTCCTTTTTCTGCCACAGCGAATCCGCCACGAACTCGTGCATGCAATGTTCCGTGTGCTGGATGTGGTAATGGTCTTTCAGCAGGACCATCAGATAATTGGCATTGACCACAGCGTTTTCGGACACCCGTTTCAGGCCCTCCGCGCCCAGCATCTTGATATAGATATAGGCGCGCAGCAGCACTGCAAAGTTGCCGTGGAAGGTGTGTACCTTGCCGATGGAGGTCTCTGCATGCCCATAGTCGAAGAAATAGCCATCCTCGCCGTGGCCGATGGTTGGCACAGGCAGATAGGGCGCTAGTTTTTCCACCACGCCAACAGGCCCGCTGCCCGGTCCGCCGCCTCCGTGGGGCGTGGCGAAAGTCTTGTGCAGGTTGAAGTGCATCACGTCGAAGCCGATCTTGCCGGGCTGCACAATGCCCAGCAGCGCATTCAGGTTTGCCCCGTCCATGTAGATGAGGCCGTCCACGCTGTGGATGATGTCTGCGATTTCTTCGATCTGATCTTCAAAAAGGCCCAGCGTATTGGGATTGGTGAGCATAAAGCCGGCGATGCTGTCATCAACTATGCTTTTCAGGTGCTCCATATCGCAGCGCCCGCGGGCATCAGATTTCAGTTCCACCACATCGTAACCCACCAGGGAACAGGTGGCGGGGTTGGTTCCATGCGCTGAATCCGGGATGATGATTTTCGTCTTGTGGTGATTGCCTTTGGCCCGGTGATAGGCGGCGATCACCTTGATACCGGTGAATTCGCCCTGGGCCCCGGCCACAGGCTGCAGCGTGACTTTGTGCATGCCGGAAATCTCGGCCAGGTCCTGCTGAAGCTCGTAAAGGATTTCCAGCGAGCCTTGCAGGGTGGATTCAGGCTGGCAGGGGTGGATGTTGTTGAAACAGGAATGGCGCACCAGGGCTTCGTGGGACTTGGGATTGTATTTCATGGTGCAGCTTCCCAGAGGGTAGAGCCCTTTCTCGATGAAGTGATTCCGGTGCGAAAGCTTGATGTAGTGGCGCATTACGTCCAATTCGCTAACATGGGGAAGCCGGGGAGCCGTTTCGCGCAGATATTCGGAAGGAAAAAAGTCTTTCACTTCCGTGTTCAGTTCCCGCCGGGGAAGGGTTACCCCCTTGCGGCCGGCAACGCTGTGTTCAAAAATGGTCTTACTCATAATTCAGCTCCCGCAGGGTTTCGATGTAGTCGTCGATTTCAGCCACTGTTTTCTTTTCCGTGACGGCTATCAGAAGCTGGCGGCTGTCCTGGCCGAAGGTGCCCAGGTCCACACCGGCGTAGATGCCGTGGTCGAGCAGGTCGGCAATCACCTGACTGGCCGGCACGGGGCAGTTCACCACGAATTCCTTGAAGAAAGCAGCGTTAGGCCAGGCGAGGGAAAATCCGGGCACGGAGGCGATTTTCTGGGCCATGTAATGTGTCAGTTGGGTGGATTGGGTGGCCACTTCAGCCAGCCCGTCGCTTCCCATCAGGCTCAGATAGACGGTTGCCGCCAAAGTGCAGAGCGATTCGTTGGAACAGATGTTCGAGGTGGCCTTGGCGCGCCGGATGTGCTGTTCCCTGGCCTGGAGGGTGAGGGCGTAAGCCCGCTTTCCGTCCTTGTCCAGGGTTCCTCCAACGATGCGGCCCGGCATGGAACGGGCCATGTTCAGCTTGGTGGCGAAAAATCCAAACAGGGGGCCGCCCATGTACATGCTGTTGCCCAGAGCCTGTCCTTCGCCCACAACGATGTCCGCGCCCAAGGCCCCCGGCGCTTTCAGAATCGCCAGGGAGATGGGGTCAGCGGCTACGATCAGCAAAGCTTTGGGATTGCTGTGGACCACCTTTCCCAGGTCAGCAAGCGGCTCTATGTTGCCCCAGAAGTTGGGGGTCTGGATAACCACGCTGCCAACTCTGGCGTCCATTTTTGCCGTCAAATCGTCAATATCCATCACGCCGGCCTTGGCTTTGCAGGTAATGAGTTCCACCCCGATTCCTTCTGTGTAGGATTTTATCACTTTCACATATTCGGGATGAAGGCTGGCGGGGAGGATGGCTTTTTTGAGGCCGTTCTTGCGCACCGCCATCAGGATGGCTTCCGCCGCTGCCGAAGCCCCGTCATACATGGAGGCGTTGGCCACCTCCATGCCGGTGAGTTCGCATATCATTGTCTGGTATTCATATATGAACTGCAAAGTGCCCTGGCTGACTTCAGCCTGGTAGGGCGTGTAGGCGGTGAAAAACTCCGGTCGGGACACAATGCTGTCAACCGCGGCGGGAATGAAATGGTCGTAAACCCCCGCCCCCAAAAAGGAACTGGCCTTTTGCGCGCAAACGTTTCCGCAGGTGCGTTCCTGGATGCGCCGGGTCATTTCAAGCTCTGAAAGCGGGGCTTCCAGCTTCAAAAGGCCTTGCAGGCGCAAATGCTTGGGAATCGCTGAAATCAGTTCTTCAAATGATTCCGCTCCGATCCGCTCGAGCATCTGGCGCCGTTCGGCTTCAGTATTGGAAATATAAGGCATTATCTCTCCATAGCTGTCTGAAATTCTGAATTTATCTATAAATTTGAATGGGCGGTTTGTGTCAATCGCAAAAATCATGGGCACCTTGCCGGGCGGCAGGGAGGCAGTTTCAGGATGGGAAACCATCCGCGGCCATCACAGCCTTAGCGGTCTATAATTCGGCTTTGTGTCGCCTCCCGCAGTATGCCCGCATGGGATGCGGGAATCCTTCAAGGGGCGTGCGTCAGGCAAGGCTTTGGGCGTTAAGGAGGAATAAAGAAAAGGCGGGATTCGCTCCCGCCTTGAGAAAGGTATCGGCTTGGAATTATGTCATTTTGATGGCTTGCTTGGGGCATTTGCCCACACATACTTCACAGCCGACGCATTTGTCCCTGTCAATCTTGTGCGCCTGTTTTACTTCCCCGCTGATGGCTTCCACGGGACAGCTTTTCGCGCAGATGGTGCAGCCGATGCAGAGTTCACCGTTGATTTCAGCTTTCTTGCGGCGCCCGCCAAGCAGGTCAAGAATAGCACCGCTGGGGCAGGCTGTAGCGCAGATGCCGCAGTTGACACATTTCGCATAGTCGATGCGGGCGATGTTGTTTTCGATGGTGATGGCCTGCACCGGGCATTTGCGTGAACAGATTCCGCAGCCGAGGCAGGGTTTTTCGTTGCCGCAGCTTTGCCTGGCAAGGGGGCCCTTGTCTTGGGAGGAGCATTTGATATGAACGGAGTTTTTAAGCGGAACCAACTCTATCAGCTTGCGGGGGCAGGCTTTAACGCAGGCTCCGCAGGCGGTGCATTTTTCCGGGTCTATCACGCGCATTCCGCTTTCATCAATGCTGATGGCGCCAAACATGCAGGCTTTAACGCAGTCGTTGAAGCCAATGCAGCCCCAGGAACAGGAGTTCGGGCCGCCGGCAATGCTAGCCGCGGAAAGGCAGCTTTCGATGCCCTTGTAGGCATATTTCCACTTCGTATTGTCGCGGCCACCGGAACTGCAGTGGATCACCGCGACTTTTTTCTCCACTGCGCCGGCTTCCGTGCCCATGATGCCGGCTATGGCCTTGGCGACAGCGGCGCCTCCAGGGGCGCAAAGGTTGCAGGGTGCTCCTCCGTTGACCACGGAATTGGCATAGCCAGAGCAACCTGCGGATCCGCAGGCACCGCAGTTGGCGCCGGGAAGCACGGAAATGATTTGCTCCACCCGGGGGTCAACAGTCACGGTGAAAACCTTGGCGGCGAAAGCCAGGACGAGCCCAAAGATCAGGCCCATGGCGCCTAAAATGATGACTGGGGTCACTATCTGGGATGTCATGGAGGCGGCGAGGATGATGAACGGTGTCATTGGCGTCATTTTCCCTTCCTCAGATTTTCAGCCCCATGAAGCCGTAGAAGGCCAGGGCCATGGTTCCGGCCAGAATCATGCCGCTGGCGAAACCTTCCATGCTTTTGGGCATGTCCACCAGTTCCAGACGCTGGCGGATGCCGGCCATTGCCAGCAGGACAAAGGTGAAGCCCACGCCCGAAAGGAATCCGTTCAGGGTGGCAAAGAGGAAATTGTAGGTGGAGCCGTCTGCAAGCGGGGTGATGTTCAGGATGGCCACTCCCAGAACGGCGCAGTTGGTTGTGATCAGAGGCAGATAGACGCCCAGAGCTTTGTAGAGGGCGGGGGCATTTTTCTGGATGACCATTTCCACGAACTGCACCAGGGCCGCGATGGTGAGGATGAAGGCCAGCGTGCTCAGATAGGTGAGCCCGTATGGCACCAGCAGGTATTTGTAAATCAGGAAGCAGATGGCCGAAGCCATGGTCATCACAAAGATAACGGCCATGCCCATACCGAAGGCGGAATCCATTTTCTTGGAAACTCCCAGATAGGGGCAGAGTCCCAAAAACCAAGACAGCACGAAGTTCTGGATGAAGATGGCGCTCACCGCCATCACGAAAAGTTGGCCCAGAAAGTTCATTGTTTCCTCCCCTTCAGCAGATTGATCGTCGCCATCAGCAAGCCCAGGGTGAAAAAGGCTCCAGGCGCGAGAATGGCTATCAGCATTGGATTGTAGCTATGAGGCATCACCCTCATCCCGGCCCAGGTGCCGTTGCCCAGGATTTCGCGGAACGTGGCCATCACCGAGAGAGAAAGGGTGAAGCCCAGCCCCATGCCGATTCCGTCGGCCATGGAGTTCAAAACGTTGTTCTTGTTGGCGAAGGCTTCAGCGCGGCCCAGGATGATGCAGTTCACCACTATCAGCGGGATGAACAAGCCCAGTTCTTTATGCAAGTCTGGGATGAAAGCCGCCATCACCATGTCTACAACTGACACGAAGGCCGCGATCACCACCACATAGACGGGGATGCGGATTTTGTCCGGCGTAATGTTCTTTATCAGTGAGATCAGGATGTTCGAGCAGACCAGCACGAAAGTGGCTGCGACGCCCATCCCGACTGCGTTGTTCACCGAAGTCGATGTCGCCAGGGTGGGGCACATGCCCAGCACGATCACGAAGGTGGGATTTTCTTTGATGATCCCCTTGGTAAGTTCTTTTATGAAGCTCATGGTTGCGCCTCCCCTTGCCGGGATTCAATGTCTGCGCGCAGCAAGGTTATCTGCTCCTGCAGCGAGTTCACCACCGCGCGGGAAGTGATGGTGGCCCCTATAAGCGCCTTGATCGGGCCGCCGTCTTTGTCCACCAGCAACTGGTCGGCCGCCAGGCCTTTGAACTGGTCCGTGAAGGAGCTTTGTTTACAGTTAGCGCCAAGGCCAGCAGTTTCGGTTTGATCGATCACCTTGATGGCGATGATCTTGTAATCCGTGTCGATGGCGGCCATGGTCTTCACGTTGCTGGAATATCCGGTTTTGGCAGCAGTGAAGATGTAGCCTTTGATCTGGCCGGTCGTGGCGTCTTTGGCCACGTAATAGGTGTGGGATTCCTCCCCGGCTTTGAAGGATTGCTCTTCAAAGGTCGCGCCTGGGATCAGCGAACATCTGTCTTTTTTGGCATCATTTACCTTTTGTTCGTCGATTTTGGGTTTGGTTACCGAATTCACATAGGCCAGAAGAGCCGTGGCCACAACGCAGAACGCCAGCAGGATGAGGCCGAGTTTGAGGAACATTTTCATTTCTTGGACCTCCCGAAGGCTTTGGGACGGGTGAGAATGTCGATGAGGGGGGTCATAACATTCATGAACAGAATGGAGTAGGAGACCCCTTCAGGATATCCACCCACCAAACGGATTATCACAGTGAGCAAGCCGCAACCGATGGCATAAACCACCCTGCCGTTTTTGGTTATTGGGCTGGTGGTGTAGTCCGTCGCCATGAAGAAAGCGCCCAGCAGCAGTCCGCCGGAGAAAAGGTGAAAGATCGGCAGGGTAAGCGAATAGCCAGTTCCGGGCAACCCGCCGAACAGGAAAGTGAGCACAAACACCGTCAGCAGGTAGAAGAAGGGGATGCGCCACTCTATGATCCTGCGCCAGAGCAGATAAACGGCGCCCAGCAGCAGCGCGAACACCGAAACTTCGCCGATGCAGCCGCCGATTTGGCCCCAGAACAGGTTTTTGAGGGTGCCGAGGTCGAGCATGCCGTTAAATATCCTGTTGCTGAGGTCCAGGCTGGCATCCCTGGTGGCAGCGAGGGAGTTCACGAATGTGCTGTCGCGCAGGGTCTGGGCCAGGTTCAGGGGTGTGGCGCCGGTCACGAGTTCATAAGCTTTGCCGGAAACGGCCTGGAGGTTAGGATCGATGATGCGGGGGTCGATGCCGCTCATGGAGATGGCCGTTCCCGGCTGCTTCCAAGTTTGGATTCCAGTCATCAGCGCGGGCCAGGAAGCCAGCAAAAAGGCGCGTCCCAGCAGAGCCGGGTTCACCGGGTTGTTGCCCAGTCCGCCAAAGACCTGCTTGCCGATGGCGATGGCGAAAACCGCTCCCACCACGGGCAGCCACCAGGGTGATGAAGGCGAAATGTTGTAGGTCAGCAGCATGCCGGTGAGCACTGCCGAACCGTCGGAAACCCTGATGGGAACCTTGCGCAGCCACTGGATCAGGGCTTCGGTGCCTACGGCGGCCAAAATGCCCAGCAAGGTGAGCCAGAGCAAACGCCAGCCCCAGTAGTAAACCGCGAAACCCAGCGCCGGCAGCAAGGCCAGCACCACGTTCCACATCACGTTGGGGATGCTGCTGTTGTCATGGAGATGGGGCGCGGGTGAAACTGTATATCTTTCTTTCATGGCATAACCTCTATTTCTTGCCGCGCAGGGCTTCCGCGTGCTGGATCTTGCCGGTGTCTATCCACTGCACCAGGCGGATGTGCGCTGGGCAAACGTAGGCGCAACTTCCGCATTTCATGCAGTCTTCCAGTCCCGCTTTAAGAGCGAGGTCCAGCGCCCCGGCTTTAACAGCCTGGGCGATCTGGCAGGGCAGCAGGTTCATCGGGCAAACATCCACGCAGCGCGCGCAGCGGAGGCAATTGCGTTCTTCAAGCGTTTTGCTCTCTTTTTCGCTCATCAGCACAAGGCCGGAGCTGCCTTTGGCCATCGGCGCCGCCAGCGAGGGCAGGGCGAAACCCATCATCGGGCCGCCGGAAATGATCTTTCCCGGGTCCGAGCTCACGCCGCCGCAAAACTCCACCAGATCAGAAAAGGAAGTCCCAATCCGGGCTTTGAGGTTTTTGGGATGCGCCACCACGCTGCCGGTAACGGATATTATCCGCTCCACCAGAGGCTTTTGATAGCGCACCGCCTCATAAATAGCAAAGGCAGTGCCCACGTTCTGTACCACCACGCCCACAGCCATTGGCAATCCTCCAGCGGGCACTTTTCTGCGCGTCACGGCGTAGATAAGCTGCTTTTCCGCGCCCTGGGGGTACTGAAGTTTGAGCGGCACCACCCTAAATCGGCTTTCGGAGGCCATTATCTTTTTCATGGCGGCGATGTCGTCTGGTTTGTTGGCTTCGATACCGATGATGCCTTGCTTTGCGCCCATGACCTTCATCAGGATCTTCAGCCCGTTCACCACTTCCTGCGTTTTTTCCAGCATCAGCCGGTCGTCAGCGGTGAGGTATGGTTCACACTCCACACCGTTCAGGATAACGGTGTCGATGGGTTTGTCCGTCGGGGGTGAAAGCTTCACTAAGGTGGGGAAGCCTGCTCCGCCCATGCCGCAGATTCCGGCGTCGCCGATGCGTTTTTTCATCTCATCGGCAGACAGGTCCAGGAAATTAGGGTCATCAGCAAACTCAATCCAGTTGTCGGTTCCGTCGCCCGTGATTTCGATGGCCAGGGCTGAAGCGCCCGATGGGTGGGGAAAAGTGTCGATCTTGGTAACTTTGCCGCTGATCGAGGCGTGCTGGGGAATGGATACGAATCCTCCAGCGTCCGCGATCTTCTGCCCTGCTTTCACCTCGTCGCCCACCTTGACGATCGGCACGGAGGGCGCTCCGATGTGCTGGGACATGGGGATAACCACCCGCTGGGGCAGGGGCATCTCCTCGATCGGGGCGGAGGCGGAAAAACGCTTGTTATCGTGGGGATGAACTCCCCCGGGAAAGGTTTTTAACCTCATTGACGCTCCCATTGCAGCTCAAATCGAGCCAAAACATTTTTGTGTTCCATAAATCTTGTTCAAGGAATTTAGGCAAGCTTTTTTTTCGGGCTGGCTTCTATCAATTCATGCTACGTTTCCAAAGCCGAGAAGTTGGAGCCGAGCAAGAAACGAGCATCGACTACAACAATAAATGTAAGCTCAAGAATATCCTGTCTCAAAACAGGGATGTGAGTACAAAATAAATCTTGACAGGGAGAGAAACTATGCAAAACTTCGTCAAACGTCAATGTTATGATTAGGAATGTTGCTGAGTGCTGTCCTGTGCCGCGCCGTTCCAGTCCAGAGCGCGCTTTCTAGCGCAGAACCAACCTATAAACAAAACACAAGGAGCATAGCATGAACAAGCTGCTGTCCCTGTTCGCGCTTTTCGTTTTGGTAGGGAACTTGTCCGCGTTCATCGCGGAGGGCGAATCCAACATTTTTGAGATTATAGCAACACCGGTGGATGAATCCCTTCTTCCTCCAGCCACACAGTTCACCGGTATGCAGCCTGCCAGTCCCAATCCCTTCCGCAGCGGTGGGGAAGCCTGTGTGAGCCTTACCGTCAAAGCAGGGGAAACAGCCACCTGCGGCATCTACAACCTATCCGGGCAGTTAGTGCGCTCCCAGACCTACGCTCCAGGCAACCATAATTTCGTTTGGAACGGACATGACCTCTCAGGCGAGCCCTGCGCCAGCGGAATCTATCTGATCCGGTTCAAATCCCCCAGCCACAATTCCAGCGCCAAACTGGTGCTGATCAAATGAGGGAGGCGAAATGAACAAGCTCGCGATTTTCATCCTGTTCCTTACAGCCGGCCTGTTATCGGCAGCCCCAGTGCTGACAAACATTACGGCCGGGCAGTTGTACGACCAAGTCCTGATCAACTACCATCTGACCCATCCGGACAACTTGCCCTGTGAAATCTCAGTGCAGGTTTCCAATGACGGTGGAGCCAGCTATACCATCTTTCCCACCGCCCTCAGCGGAGATGTTGGAACCATTTCTACCACGGCCTCTGGCGCCCAGTATCAGATCAACTGGAATTACATTTCTGATGGAGTAGGCAGCGGCAAAAACTATCGCGTAAAAGTGATAGCCGATGACGGAGCCGGAGAAGTGGCAACGCCAGTCTTCAATCCCCCCGCTGGGTCCTACGAAAACGCGCAAAACGTGACCATCACCTGCCCCACAAGTGGAGCCACCATCCGCTACACCACAGACGGCAGTGAGCCCGGCTCCGAGTCTGAGATATATTCAACCCCCATCCACATCGACGAGACCACCACCCTAAAAGCACAGGGCTTCAAGCCGGGCTGGACTCCCAGCGCGGTGAGCAGCGCGGAATACACCATCGCCCCTTCAAATATGATCTATCTTTCAGGCGGTTCGTTCACGATGGGCGACACCAGAGGAGAGGGAACCACCGACGAACTTCCCACCCACAGCGTGATCCTAAGTCCTTTCTACATCGGCAAGTGTGAGGTAACCCAAGGCGAATGGCAAGCAGTGATGGGCTCCAACCCCTCCAGCGGCTACGGGGTGGGAGCCAATTATCCAGTTTACAGCATCTCCTGGTACTCCACCCTGAAATTCTGCAACTTGCTCAGTATGGCTGAAGGCCTCACCCCGGTCTATACAATCCTCGGCTCCACCAATCCAGCCAACTGGGGCAACGTTCCCTCTAGCTGGGATGACAACTGGAACGCCGCGGTCTGCGACTGGACCGCCAACGGCTACCGCCTGCCCACAGAGGCAGAATGGGAATATGCCGCCCGCGGCGGAACTAACAGCCCAGACTATCTCTACGCGGGTTCGGATGATATCAATTCCGTGGCCTGGTATTTATCAAACTCGGCTGAAAACACCCATCCTGTCGGGACCAAAGCCCCCAACGGCATCGGCGCTTATGACATGAGCGGCAACGTCTGGGAATGGTGCTGGGACTGGAACGGTGATTACTCTGGCACAGCCCAGACCAACCCCACCGGACCTGCCGCCGGGGATACCAGAATCATCCGCAGCGGCTTCTTTCTGAACAGCCCGGCTTGGTGCCGCGTCTCGAAGCGCTACAGCAGTTTCGTTCACGACCCCGTTTTCTACCTCGGTTTCCGCCTCGCCCGGTCTGGTATGTGATATTCCTGTTTTCCCGCTGTTCTGCCTGAAAGGAGGTCCAGATGCGTAAAACAACCCTGCTTTTCCTGGCTTTGCTGGGGCTGCTGCCAGCCTTGTGTGCACTACCCCGCGAACTGGTGGTGGTGGAGGTTGTCACGGGGACCTGGTGCCAGTATTGCCCCGGCGCCGCCATGGCCTGCCACGACCTGTTGCAAAACGGGCATCCGGTTGCCGTCATCAAGAACCACACCGGCGACGCCTTCACCAACCAGTATTCCGAGGCCCGCAACAACTTTTACAACCCCACCGGAGTCCCCACAGCCTGGTTTGACGGCCTGAACCCAAGTTCCGGAGGCAGCGCCACCCAATCCCTCTACACCACATACCTGCCCAAGGTGACAGCCCGGCTGGGCGTGCCTTCCCACTTCACGATCAGCGCCCAGGGCACTCAGGAGGGACCCCAAGTCCAATTGTCCGTGACGGTTACCAAGCCGGAGGCGGACAGCAATACAAACGTGAAGCTGCACGCCGTCCTCACCGAATCCAACATCGCTTTCCCCTGGCAAAACCAGACAACGCTGGAAAACGTCAACCGGCTCATGTTGCCGGATCAGAACGGAACAGACATCAACCTCAGCACCGGAGGCTCCACCACCATCAACCTCAGCTTCACCCCGAATCCAGCCTGGCAACTGGCCAATTGCGAGATGATCTTCTTCTTGCAGAACATGAATTCCAAGGAAATCCTCCAGGCAGTGAAGTACCCCCTGGCTGACCTGGCGGGCTACTATCCGCTTTCCACCAACATTCTGGACTTTCCGGACACCTACCTTTCCGGAGCGGCCACCCTTCCGCTGACGATCACGAACTACCTTGACACCCCGGTTTCCGGCACAATCACCAGCGACAATCCGGTCTTCACCTGCAGCGTGACGAACTTCAGCATCCCCGGCTCTTCATCCCTCACTGCCACTGTTACTTTCACCCCCACCGCAGTTCAAACATACTCAGGAAACCTCACCGTCAGCAGTAACCTCCACAACCAACCAAACCTCAGCGTTACACTTTCCGGGACTGGATATTCCAACCTGGCCCCGACTGTTGAAAACCTCCAGGTCACGGGGCCACCGGTTCTGTATCAACAGCAGTTTGCCAGCTATGATTTCATCGACGCGGACGGTGATGCCGAAGGCAACACCGCCTATCAGTGGTACAGGTTCGTAAATGATATTCCCCAGGCCATTGCCAACGCGAACGAGGTGGTTTACAGGGCCGTGAATGAAGATTTGGGCTATCCCATAGCCATCCAGGTGACCCCGGTGGACGAAAACGGAATGGCTGGAATGCCGGTAATGAGCCCTCCCACCCTTCCCATCGAGGTGCTGCCGCCACCTCAAAACCTGCAGGGGACCTGCATCCCGCCCGACACCGTGCAGCTAAGCTGGGAAACGCCCCAACATTTTGGCTTAAGAGGCCTGGCAGGCTACCGCATTTACCGTGACAGCAACAGCATCTCCAGCCTCTCAGATCCGGGCATCCTCTCTTTCAGCGACACCGGGGTTTCCCTCGGCACCCATGAATACTGGGTCCGCTCGGTCTTTGACGATCCCCCGATGCTTTCCGGCCCGTCCAACACTGTCTCCGTGATGGTCAGCGTGGCCACGGACGACCAGTTGGCCCCCGTGGAAGTTGGGGTGAGAGTTTCCCCAAATCCCTTCCACGGCGGCACCGGGATAAGCATCAAAAGCGAAGCCGGGGCCAGAGTGGAATTTGCCATTTACAACATCCGCGGCCAGTTGGTGAAAAACGTGAACCTCACCGCGGACAATGCAGGAAAGGCAGGCTTCACCTGGGACGGAACTGATGCCCAAGGCAGCCCTGTGAACAGCGGTGTTTACCAATACCGGATGTCCAGCGCCGGCAGGTTCAGGACCGGCCGCGTCGTCCTTATCAGGTAAGTCTTGCGGGCCGCTTTCTGATTGAGCACCCACTTGATTCTTTAGATAGAAATGTTTAGCCGCCAAGAGGCCCTGCCTGTCAGGTCCTGAGCGCTTTCAACCAGCCCTCTCCCCCGCCTCCCGCAAGATACTCGCATCAAATGCGGGCATTATGCGGGAGGCGTATTAGATCCACTGGACAGGGCCTTAACGGCCAGACCGCCTCGCTTCATTCCTCCAAAGGGTCACTAACCAATACACAGTCCCACCATCGTGTTCAGCATCCCGGGTAAAACCACCTGATTTGTATGAGAACCGAACGATTTTCCCTTGACATTTTCCTGCCCTGATTGCCTTTGGCATTTTGAGAAGAAAACCATTGAAAAGGAGAAAAGATGCTTACCATCGACTGGAAGGAAAGGCTCAGAAAGGACACGATTGAGTATCTGCAGAAGAAGCTGCCCCAAAACGACTTTGACTTTGAAATAATCTTCATCGCCTATCCCGAACGGGTCAATGGAAAGATACCTCCCCAAGTGATTGTGCACGTGGCCAATAGCATCGTTAAGAAGCTGGGCAAGAATCACGAGAAATACCTGCATTTTTACAAACACCTTTGGGATAAAAAAGGCGAAACCGGCAGAACCGCGTTCATCGCCATCATGGCCAAGCTAGTGCAGAAAAAACCGGCGGTGTACCTGCCCATGGTGCAAAAAGCCGTGAACAACGCCCATGATGCCGATCTGGCATCGATTTTTGAAAAAGTGATGCTGCCGCTGCTGCGCAAGCAACCGGAAGAATACCTCAGTTATGCCTACGACTGGACCCGCAGCGGCAAGGAACTGGTGCGCAAACAAGCCGTGAACCTTTTGATAAAGCTATTGAAAAGGAACCCGGAACTGAGCGGAGAGGTGGTGCAGCACTTCGTTAACCAGTGGCTGCAACCTCTCGACGATCTTGCCTCCAACCACGTGACCCTGCTCAAGGCGGTTCAAAAGCTGGACTGGGAGCTTTATCTGGACGTCTGGCGCCAACATGACCAGAGCCGCGATCCCCAAAGCGCTGAAATCCTCTGCGCCTCCTTGCAAAGCTATCATCCGGAAATCGAGGAGACCGTCGAGAACTGGACCAAAAGCGGCAACGCCCGGCTCAAAAAGGCCGCCGTGGCCGCCCAACGCATCCTGCTAAAGAAGAAGCCTGCCTGAATGGACCTCAGCATTCTGATAACCCCCGCTGGCATGGAAGCAATTCAGCGCCGCATACAAAAGCTGATGGGCGAACGCCCCGAAGTGGTGAAGGCCGTGATGGTCGCCCGCGAATTCGGCGATTTGAGCGAGAACGCAGAATACAAGGCTGCGCGTGAAAAACAGCGCCAAATCGACGGTGAAATCGACCATTTGCGCCGTCGCTGTTCGCACCTGAAAGTTATCGACATCGACTCCATCCCCAAAGACAAAGCCCGCTTCGGCTGCGTTTGCCAAACCCGCGACACTGCCAACGGCGAGGAAATAACCTTCCAGATCGTGGGTGTGGATGAGCTTAACTTCCACAACCGGGAAGGCATCCAGCCGGTTTCCGTGCTGTCGCCCATCGGAAACGCCCTACTGGGCAAAAAGGCCGGCGAAATCGCCGTGGTGAAAGCACCTATGGGGGAAAGGACCCTTGAAATCCTGAACATATCCTGATAAGCATAAACGGAGAATAAATGAAAGCAACCAAAGACAAAGCCAAAAACACTCTAACGTACGAGCGGAAAAACTTCTGGAAAGAAGCTTCCGCCGCGAAAATCAAAGAAGCCCAGGCATTCGCAGGGCCTTACAAGGAATTTCTGAACAAAGCCAAGACCGAGCGCGAAACCGTGCTCTGGACGGAAGCCCTGCTCAAGGCGAACAAGTTTCAACCCCTGACCGCCGCCAAGGCCGGAAAACGCGTTTATTCCATCTTTCGCGGCAAGACCATCGCCATGGCCGTGATCGGCAGCGAGCCCGTTAGCAACGGAGTGAACATGGTTGCCGCGCACGTTGACGCCCCCAGGGTGGACCTCAAGCAAAACCCGCTCTACGAGGATAAAAACAGCGACATGGCCTGCATGCGCACCCACTATTACGGCGGAATCAAGAAATACCAGTGGGTATCCACACCGCTGGCGCTGCACGGCGTCATCGTGAAAGCCGATGGCTCGTTGCTGAATGTCTGCATTGGCGAAGATGAAGGCGACCCGGTCTTTATCATTCCGGACCTGCTGCCCCATCTGGCCCGCAAGGAACAGTACACCAAGAATCTGGCAGACGCCATCGACGCCTCGAGGATGAACCTGATCTTCAGCGGCATGCAGGAACCGGGCAAAGAGGAAAAAGAAGCCCTCAAAGCCTATGCCCTCAAGCTTTTGAACAAGAAGTACGGAATCATCGAGCAGGACTTCATCTCCGCCGAACTGCAGTTGGTGCCGGCCACTCCAGCCCGGGACGCTGGCTTTGACGCCTCAATGGTGGTGGGCTATGGCCAGGACGACCGCATCTGCGCCTACGCCGGGCTGCAGGCCATGCTGGCCAATCTGGACGCCAAACCCAAACGCACCATGGTGGTCTATTTCTCTGATAAGGAGGAAGTTGGAAGCCAGGGCAACACCGGAGCCCAGTCCGTCTTCATCCAGGATTTCGTAGCCTCCCTTCTCCGGCACAACGGCGAAAATGACAGCAGTTCGAACCTGCGCCAGACCTTTATGAACTCCATGATCCTCTCCGGGGACGTGACCGCGGCCGTGGATCCCAACTATCCAAACGTGCACGAGCGCCAGAACGCTGTGCTTTTCAACCACGGCGTCGGCATCTCCAAATTCACCGGCAGTAACGGCAAATACAGCTGCAACGACGCCAACGCTGAATTCACCGCCAAAGTTATCCGCATCTTCGACACGGCCGGGGTTTTCTGGCAGATGGGCGAACTGGGCAAGGTGGATGAAGGCGGTGGCGGCACCATCGCTTACATTTTGGCCAACCTGGGCGCAGAAGTGATAGACTGCGGCACAGGCCTGATGGGCATGCATTCGCTTTACGAGCTGTGCAGCAAAGCCGACCTGTATTCCACTTTCGCAGGATACAAAGCATTTCTGATTGCTAAATAGATCAACTATCTAAAAGTAAGGAGGAAAAGATGAGAAAAACGTTATTCGCGCTGCTGATCGTGATGCTGGCATTGTCAGCCTGCGTAAGCAACAAGACTTTCAAGGCGCAACAAGCCAAGGTCCAGATCATGGAGGCCCGGCAGAACAATCAGGACGCCGAACTGGAAATGGCGCGCAAAGATATCATCAATAATAGGGAGAAGCTGGACCAACTGGTCATCAGGCTAAACAGCGTGGACGAGCAGTTGCTGGTGCTGGAACCGATGCAGGACGAAATCGTGAACTCAGCCACGGCTCTGGTGAACCTCCAGGGTGAAGTGGCAGCCATCAGCGGCCAGCTAAACGAGGCCATCGCGGCCAACGCCAAGCTGGAGCAGAAACTCACCGCCCTCACCACCGATACCAACGAGACCTTCGACGCCTATTCTGATTACCTCAAACAGATGAAGGACTCCCAGTCCGGCTTTGCCACCAAAGAAGAAGTAGCCCAATTGACAGAGGAAAGCACCAGGCTTGCCCAAGTTTTGGATGACTTGACCGCCGAAGTCGAATCCATCGCCCTCTTTATGGACGAGCAGGACGCCATTCTGGAGCAACTGGGTGAATTCGCTGAAAACCAGGCTGCCTTCAACGAGGGCATCAACCTCGAAAAAGAGGCCATGGCTGAGTTACAAGCCTCACAGACTACCCTTACCGAAGACCAGCAAAAGAGCGCCGCCCAGGAAAAAGAAGCAATTTGGACCGAAATCACCCGTATCCGCGGTGAACTCACCAAATCCCAAAACGAGCTCACCGCCATCCGCCAGACCCTGAGTTCCGACGTGGAAGGACTCAAAAAAGACAGAACGCAAGTGATGACCGAGATGAGCGAATTACGCGAACGGGTCTATGCCGTCAACAGCGACCTCACCAGCCTCACCATCGACCTGCAGTCTGTGATCACGAAAGAACGGGCCGCGGCAGAAAAACGCCGCCTGGAAGCCATTAACAAGCAGTACAAGGCAGCCCTTGCAGAATACAACAGAGGCCGGCACGAAAACTCCATCGTGCTCTTTGAGGAATTCCTGAAAGCCAATCCCGATTGTGAACTCAGCCCCAACGCCTACTACTGGATCGGCGAGAATTATTACAGCGCCGGCAACTACCCCAAAGCGCTACGCCAGTTCCAGGAAGTGGTGGACCGCTATCAGGGCCACGACAAGGCTTGGGACGCCCAGTTGAAGATCGGCCTTACCTATTTCCAGATGCAGGACTATGAATCCACTTACAACGAACTGATGGTAATCAAAAACTACAATCCCGGCTATCCTCAGATGAAGATAGTGGATAAGTATCTGAAGAGAATCTGAACACCCTAATGAAAAAACTTCTGGTCCTGCTATTGGCTCTGATGAGCCTTGGCCTTGCGGCTGAGGCTCAATCCGCCAGCGCGGAGCCGGAAATAATCAGCGAGCAGATCGTTGAATTGATCGACGTTTCACGCCCGCTAATCCTGAATATTCAAGCCGGGGACCTCACTCCCCGGCTGGATTTTCTCATCCGTGGGCTGTTGCTCTCCAAAGGAGCCGACCTGCGTGAAGCCGACCCTTTGTCGGGTTTGGCATTTTCAGCAGCGGAGGGGGACAGCCTGGCTGACCTTGCCCCCTACGCGCTGCAAAGCCTCAATCTGGTCAGCATTGGCCTGGAACTCGGCGGCACCACTGTCGAGCATAAAAACTTTCTTTCCTACCGAAGTGAACGCTTTCCGCTCTACACCTTCCAGGTGAAGCAAATCAGCCTGCCGGGCTACAAACTGCTCCGTATCGACGAACTGAGCTTCACCGACCGTGAACTCGTATCCAGCGGAACCTCTATATCCAGCCTCAAATGGTTTGAACCCGTATTGGCCACCACCGCCCTGGCCTCGCTGATCTTCCTGCTTTGGACGATCGAATAAGGAATCCGCATGAAATATCCCCTGATCCTGATTATCCTGATCCTGTTGCTCTCTGCCTGCGCGCAGAACCGGAGCACCCTCACCACCGAGGAAAAACTGGCCAAGGCCGACGAACTTTACGAACTGGGAAAATACACCCGCGCCGCGGACCTCTATGGCGATGTTTACTTCGAGCGCCAGTCCGCTTCCTCTGCCCGCGCCCTGCTGCGCCAGGCCGATTGCCTCTTCAAGGCCAACAAATTCGCCGAAGCCCGGCTCCTTTATCAGGAATTTTCGGATTCCTTCCCCACCCATGCCGAGGTATCCACTGCTGTTTTCCGTTACGCTGTCTGCCTTTTTGAGGAATCCCTCGGCCCTCAGTACGACCAGACCGAGACCATCCAGTCCATCGATGCCTTTCGCCGCTTCCTGGAAAAGTATCCAAAAAGCGAACTCTACGCCGATGCCATCGATTACATCCAAAAAGCGCAGTACAAGCTGATAGAGAAGAGGTTCAGGACCGGCTACATCTACTATAAGATGAGGGATTATAGCTCGGCCCTGATGTATTTCAAGGAAGTGGCCGAACTTGGCAACACAGACCGCCTCGACCGCGAATCCCTTTATTATTCTGCCCTTTTGCTCTATAAACAGAAACTGAAAGACCAGGCCGCGGTCGAATATGACCGTCTGAAAGCAAAATACCCCGATTCGAAGGAAGCGAAAAAACTGGCCAAGTACTTCAAATGATTTGCCAGGCCTTGCTCGGAGGCAGCTTCGACCCCGTTCACAACGGACATCTGCACATCGCCAGGGAAATCTTGCGGAGCAGCATCGCCCAGACTGTTGTCTTCCTACCCAATGCCAGACACAACTTCAAGCGGGACAGCGTGTTGCTTGACTACCCGCACCGCCGCGAACTGGTGGCCGCCGTGCTGGAACCGAGCATGGAAGTTTGGGATGACGACGCCCAAGGCAGCGGCTATACTGCCGACCTGCTCAAACACCTTTACCAGAAACATCCGGACCGCGTTTTCCTCTGGGTGATCGGTTCCGACAACATCGCCGGTCTACCCCTCTGGTATAACTTCCAATGGCTCAAAGCCAACGCGCGGTTTCTAATCATTCCCCGCCCGGGCTATCCCGCCGACGAAAAAATCCTCAAGCGCATCCGCCGCAAAACCTTGAAGATCAGCCCCAGCGAGGTGTCCTCCACCCTTGTCCGCGACCGGATCAAGGCCGGAGAGTCCATCACGGACCTGGTTCCGGAGCGGATCGCGAAACGCGTGCTGAGACTGTACAAGCCGCTTCTGGCCGGCCATGCCCGCTAAAAACAAGCCCCGCAAACCAAAGGGCTCCAGCTGGCTTGACCGGATACCCCTGCCCACCAAACAAAGTTTGGGCGAGGAAATCGCCAACAGCATCACCCACGGCACCGGAGTCGGGCTCAGCATCGCCGCTCTGGTGATTCTGGTCGTGTTTGCCGCCCGGAAGGGAGATACCTGGAAGATCGCCTCCTTCAGCGTTTACGGCGCCACTCTGATCATCCTTTACCTCGCATCCACCCTCTATCACGCCATCACCCATCCCGGCCTCAAGCGCTTTTTCCGTGTTCTCGACCACTGCTCCATATTTCTTTTGATAGCGGGCACTTACACCCCCGTGACCATCGGTGTGATGCGCGGAGCCTGGGGCTGGACGCTGTTTGGCGTTATCTGGGCTCTGGCGATCGTTGGCATCAACCTGAAAATCTTCGCTCTCGACCGCAGGAAAAAGCTCTCCCTTCTCATTTATCTGCTGATGGGGTGGATGATCGTTATTGCCGTGAAGCCGCTTCTGAGCTATCTGGAACCCGCTTCCCTCATCTGGCTGTTCGTCGGCGGGGCCTGCTACACCCTCGGTATAATTTTCTTTGTGCTGAAAAAGCTGTCCTTCGCCCACAGCGTCTGGCACCTCTTCGTGCTGGGAGGCAGCATCTGCCACTTTTTCGCGATGCTTAACCTGGTGGCATGAAAGAACATGCCTGCTGCCAAACTTGGGCTTGATCCGTCCTTAGCCCCTTCCAATCCGCCTCCTTTTCGCCTCCCGCTGAGTTCCCGTTTGGCAGGCGGGAAGTCCACGGGAAGTGTATGGGATGTGAGTTGGAAGGGGCAAAGGGCCTATCAGCGTTTTGGCAGGATGCTTCCGGTTGCTTGCAACATAACCCTTTTCAACATAGTGGGTAACAAACTTCCCCCGGAGCTGTAATAATATCCGCGCGTCCCTTTAAAGACACAAAATAACCCGCCTTTGCGGGCGGGTTTTAAATCATGGGATTGGATTCGGTTTTTACTGGTTGAACCAGTTTTCCTTGATTTGCGGCCGGGAACCGGCATCTGGGTCTTCGATGGAGTAGGAATCGCCTTCCACGTCGTAGCTGATCTTGACGCCCTCTTTGCCGAATTTTTCGGTGGTGGTCAGCACGACTGTGCCGCTATCCAACCACTCGAAAGCGTATTCTTCGGTTTTTAGATTGGTCGTGTCAATGTTAAGTTCATCGACGGTGAGGGGCCAATCGCCAAAGGGATCATTGGCTTTGTACTCTTTTGCGCTTTTTGCGATATCCATGAAGATCGGCTTCAGTTCCTCAACTTTCTGCTGCATGGCCAGTTCCAGTTCTTTGTCGCGTTTTTGCTGCTGCATTCCAAAGATGAAGATGAAGACCACCCCTGCCAGCAGCAGGAACATCAGTATTTCCACGAGGCCCAGTTTGTTGCGTGGTTTCTCGTTTTCCGCCTGTGGAGGCTGGGGCTTGCGCTCTGGTTTTGGAGCGGGTTTGGTGGCTTCGGCCTGTTTATCTTTGATCTCGTTATCGGGCATGGTTTCCTCCCTAATGATTATCGTTTTTTGCATTATTTCCAGACGGCATATTTTGTCAAAGCTTTTGTTACAATCCCCAAAATTTGAATGACCTCTGAAGCATGAGTTCGTGGGAAATCTGTTCGTCCCATGGCACATATTTGAAGGTGTAGGCAAGGCGGAACTTCGCCGGAAGATACCAGCGCAAAGAGGCTTCGTGGGAGACCACGATCTGGGTACGGTTTTGGAGGTCGGTGGCTTCCTGCAGGCCCAGGGTGTAGTCGAGGAAGAATTTGCGGCCCAGGTATTTGCTCATGTAGATGGAAAGGTTGTTGAGCAGGATGGAAGAACTGAATTGGGACACGTTACCCACAAACTGGTTCAGGTCCGTATATCCGGTCAGTTGGTTGGGATTGGTGGTGTATTTGGTGAAGAGGTTTTCGATGAATCCGGCGCGGATGCTGAAGTCGTCTATCCTCAGCAGGCGGCGGATGTTGTTTTCCAGAGGGTAGAGCAGAGGTGAGAGCAGCGAGGTGTTCAGGTTTTCGGAAATCAGCCCCAGAGCCTCGTCCTGCAGCAGGTTGCCCTGTTGGGTGGCGGAAAGCTGTTCGGAACTGGCGTTGTAGCGCATGCGGCTGAGGATGCTGGCAGCGTTGTTGTCGTCAGGATTGTCGCTGTCGAGAGTGAAGTTGACACGCTTTAAGATGGACTGATCCGGGTTTTCCTTGTCCGTGTTGATGTTGAGGGTGACAATGGTGCCGTCGGCTGTTTCATGGGTGAGGGTGCCTTCGATGGTCACCATTTTCTGGGCTCCGGTGATGCTGAAGTTCAGCTCTTTCATGGCGAACTTGGTGCCGAAGAAATCCATGCTGCCCTGCTCGGAAGTGATGCTGGATTCCTGGGGATGCCAGACGCTGCCATCGAAAAGGATGTGCATGTAACCACCGGGCATGATCATGAAGTTGGTGGGATAAGTGGCGTATTTAACGTTGTCCTGCACAAACACTTTGAGGTCCAGGTTGAAAGGCAGGGGTATGGCTTCGCGCTTGGGCTCGGAATCCATGCCCAAAGAACCGCGTAAGCTGTAAATCAGGTTCAACAGGTTGTTGGTGCGGGGCGGATAAACGATGCTGGCTTCGCTCACCAAAGCCTCAGCCGTTATCATCATGTCGTCGAAAGGCCCTGTAACCGTCGCGTATTCAGCATTTTGCCCACGCAAAACGATTCGTGCGCGGCTACGGGGAGCGGTGATGTCCGGCACGTAAAGCAGCGCGCCGGGCTCGTCCACCTTTACCAGCAGGGTGCCCAGATCGAGCATGGCGGCTTTGAGATGAGATTCGGGATCGCCGTCGAAGTGGTTGATGGCGTGCAGCACCCCGTTACCCATCTGGGCGGTGAGGTTCCTGATCGTCACGCGGTTTTCTTCAATGTCCGCTGAAAGCTCGATGTTGCGGATATCCTCAGGCTGGTCATCCAGAACCAGCCTGCCTTCGCTGATCCGAAGAACCCCGCTCTGCACCATCAACTGGTCATCGAGGGTCCTGATGTTGCATTCCAGGTTGGCTTTGCCGCTGGCTTCGCGAACATACTCATATTCTTTGTCCAGCCATTCGAACAGCATTCCTTCAGCGCGAAGGTTGAGGGTGTGGTTACCTTCGAAAATGGTGCGGTTCAGGATATTGTAATCCAAAGCGCCGGAACCGCTTAAGCTGCCGAACTCGCTGCTGCGCACGGAGAGTGTGTCCACGATCAGCAGGTTTTTGGTTTGGGCCACAGAGACAAGCACATCATCCAGATCCGCGACGTTGGGGATCGAAAGCCGCGAAGACAGTAGTCTGGCGTCGAAAGAGAACTCACGCTCCCCGGTCAGCACGTCAGCAATGAAAAGCCCTATGTTTCCGGATACCGAACCTTCCACCGGCGGCGAATACATCAGCTCTGCTGTGTTCAGTTCGGTGGCCAGGGCGTTCAGGCGCAGATTCCAGCCCTTGTCCAGCACGGCATCTCCGACCAGATCTACCAGTTGGGTGGATTCATTTCTGATCGCGCCCTGAATGTTTACCTGTCTCGGGTCCCCCAGCAGCGTCAGTTCAGCCGACATGGGCTTCAAACCGGGGATATTGACCTCCGCGACGCTCAGCACAGCATCCAGGAAATCGGTGCCACTGCTGGAATAGCTGGCAGTGAGGTTCACTCCGTTGATCTGGGGCAATTGCAGGTTCGGGAAATAAGACTGGAGCATCTCGCTGCCAATGTCGGCCAAAACCACCTGGAATTGCAGGTCCTGGATATCTTTGAGGTCCAGTCCTCCACTGACCATGATCTGCTTGTTCAGGTTAAAAGAGCTGATTTTAAGCTCCTGGTCTTGGATACCAGCCACCAGCCCCAAGGTGAGGGGCTCTCCGTTGATAGTAAAGTATGGTGTGTCCAGAACCAAATCGCCTTGTTTTGTTTTGAGGTCGTAAGACGCGATCAAGTCGATGTCTGCACCGATATTCAAGTCCTTGGTCAAATCGACCGACAAAGCAGCAGACAGCACGGCTTTGGACCCGGCGAGGAAGGCGGAAATCCCGCCGCTCAGCAACGGCCTGAATTGCTCGATGCTTTTGTCAGGATAGACGGAGGCAAGCTGAACCGAGTTTAACTCGCCTTCCAGCAGGAAATTGCGGTCATTGATATCTCCCACCAGGCTGAGCTCGATGCCCAGCGGCGATCTGAGTTCCGCGTCCACCAGGTAGTTCTGGCCGTTATCTGTGATGAGCGGAACCAGGTTCGCATAGCCGGAGAGCCCCCGATAATCAAGTTTGTTCTGGGCGAAATCCAGACCGTGGATCAGGGCCCGAATCTCCGGCACCGCGCTGTAAAAATCCAGTTCCACATCGGCTGAGGCAGTCACTTTGAGGTCAGCAATGCCCCGCCGTATCGGCTCTGTGTCCAGCTTGGCGGTCAGTTTGCGTTCTTCTGTGCTGAACGAGCCAGTGAGGTCCACCCGCTGGTTTTGCCAAATTAGGTCCCGCAAGGCCAGGTCGACCTCTTTGAATTTGTAAGTAGCAATAAGGTCAACGTTTTCCACGGTTTGCCCGGAGAAGGAAAGCTTGTTCGAAGCCGCCGCCAGTTGCAACACGGGGTCCAAAAGTTTCCCCTCCGCGTTCAGGGTGCCATCCACCCAGCCACTGAAATTGGCGCCCAGCATGGACAAATCGACCCGCAGGTCCACTTGGCCGGAATCGATGATGAGGTCGCCGAAAAGGTCGCGGGCGCGGATGTCGCCGCTGATGCTGCTGGAGCCAACTGTGCTTTGGGCTAGGCTGGCATTCAGCTTGCTGCCGTCTGAGGTGATATCCAGCAGGGGTATGTTCACCGGATATTGCTGCCAAACAAAGGCGGAAGCGTCCTTCAGCACCAGATGGGCGTTCAGGACCGGATCCGAGCCTTTCTTCGGCTGAGAAACATTGGCTGCCAGGTCTAGGTTGCCGCGGAAATCGCGGATTTGGGGATGGCTAAGGTAGAGGGGTTCATAATTCCTCAATTCAACCCGGGAAGAGGCAATCCGCCCCTTATCCAGAATCCCGTTCAGATTCAGGGTCCCGCCGCTTGAAGTGGTTGAGGATAGGCCGATATTGGAAACGTTTGTGTTATGTATGGTCAAATCGATCTGGCTGAGTTCCTCCATCGCGGTCAGCAGCCCTTCTTCACCCAATTTGAGCGGCACCTTCACATCCGCCTTGAAGCTGGAATTAGTGATGGTCAGCTTGTTGAAAATGGGTTTGAGGTCCGGGATTTCGAATTTCTTTTTGGCTTTTTTGGCTTTGGGCACCACGGCCAGCTGAACATCCGCTTTGTCTATCTCGATGTGGTCCATCAAATTGCGCATCTTGAACCCGGAGAAGATGAAGCGCAGCAGATTAAAACGCACCCGGGCATTGTCCACCGTAAAATTCAGCAAGCTATCCGCCGCCGCGAAACTGATCTTTTCCGCGTAAACCTGCTGGCTGCTGATGGTGAAGAATCCGATCCGGAACTCTCCCTTCAGAGCTTTCCCGGCCTCGTTTTCCGCTATCCCCTTCACCCTGCCCTGAACGTCAAAGACATACCAGGACACAAAAAACAAGGTGTTGATGGCCAGTAGGACAACTATGAAGCTCAGGAATTTGCGGGAGCGTCGCATGGCGTCAGAACAGTTTGCCGTCCCTCAGTTCATAAGTTTTGGGACTTTGCCTGGCCAGTTCCCGATCGTGGGTTACGATCACAAAGGTCTGCTTCAAATCGCGGTTTAGCTGTAAGAAAAGGTCCCAGACCTCGGCGCTGTGTTGGGGATCCAGGTTGCCCGTGGGCTCGTCCGCCAAGACGATACGGGGACGGTTTATAAGAGCCCGGGCCAGGGCCAGGCGCTGCTGTTCACCACCGCTGAGTTGGTTCGGATAGTGGTTGCCGCGTTCCGATAACCTCAAGGTAACCAGAAAGTTGTCAGCTTCAGCCAAAGCTTTTTGCCTACCAGTTCCGGCGATAAGCATCGGAAGGGCCACGTTTTCCCTGGCAGTGAGGTCTTCGATAAGGTAATGGAATTGAAAAATAAAGCCGATATCCCGGTTGCGGATCTGATGGGCGTTGACGTGACGGGCGGAGACTTCAGCGCCGTTGATGAACACCTTGCCGCTGTCGGGATCATCCAGAAGCCCCAAAATGTGGAGCAGAGTGCTTTTGCCGCAGCCCGATTTCCCCGTGATGCAGACCAGTTCGCCATCCTCCACTTCCAGTGAGGCATCAATCAGCACGCGGATGTTCTGGCCTTTATCGGCATAGGTTTTATACAGCGAATGGCCGGCTAAACAGATCAATTCTCACCTCCTAAGTATTACGCAACAGGTCGATGGTGCGCATCCGGTCAATCCTGCGCAGGGGGATGCGAACGCAGAGTAGAATAAGCAGGGCGGCTACAACAAAGATCAGGGCTTGGTTGAACGGCGATACATATAGCTCGAGGCGGTCGATGAAATAGACGTCGCCCTTGAGTTTGTAAACATTTTGTTTCACAATCAGCCAGGAGAGCAGAAAGCCGAACAACTGGCCCAGTATAACCGAGGCAAGGCAGACCAGTGTTATTTGGGAGCCCAGGATGTTGCGCACCGTGCCAGGCGCGGCGCCAAGTGCCTTGAGGACCGCTATCTCGTTTCTTTTATCCAGGATCTGGGTCAGCACGCCGCTGATCACGTTGATCCCGGCGATCAGCACCAGAAAGCTGAACACGATGAAGATCAGCCATTTCTGCATCTTGACCATGCTCAGCAGGGTGGTGTTCACCACCGGTGCTGCATAAACATAGGGGCCAAGCAGATGGTCATATTTCGCTGCCAGGTTCTGGGCGTCATCGGCATAGGCGTTTTGCAGGCGCAATTCGATGTTGCTGAAACCGGATGCCAATCCTGAAAGAGCCCGCAAATCAGCCAGGCTGCCGATCATCAGGCTGCGGTCATATTCGTAAAAACCTGAGTTGTAGATGCCGGTCACCTTCAGAGAGCGTTGGTTTGGATACAAGCCCAGAGGGGTGATCAGATCGAGGCGGGGAAATGAAACCAGCATCGTGTCGCCGAGGGCCAGGCCGAGGTCCCGGGCCAGATAATGCCCCACAATCACCTGCCCCGCGGCAACTTGCGCGGAGCCTTGAGTCACATATTTGGCATGGATCGCCTCTTCCCCGATTCCCTTGGCGTAGGCTTGCATCAAACCACTTCTGGCTTTGGAGCCATTCTGGGCCATAAGACTGCTGTTAAGCACCGGCACGGCCGATTTTATTTCCGGGAAGGCAGTAAGCCTGTTCAGAGTAGCTTCAGCCAGCGAATCCGGCAATGATCCAGCCCCGGCCCCGTAAACCCTGATATGGGCGAAAGAATCGAGCAGGACGGATTTCAGGGCTCTTTCATAACCCTCAAAAAGGTTCAAAGCCGCTGTGAGGATGCCAACCGAGATCACAATCCCCAGGATCATGAACAAAAAGCTGAAACGCAGCAGGTTTCTCTTCGGATCGCTAATATAGCGTTCTATGAAGAGCCGTTCAGCAGGATTCACTCAGTTCCTCCGCGCTGATGTTGACAGTTTTTTCCACCGACACGGGCAATTCTCTCAGAGGTGAAATTCGGTTGATGATGAGTTCCGAAACCAAGCCCAGAGAGATGAACTGCAAGCCACCCAGGATCAGGGTTATGCCCAGAAAGAGGGGCAGGCGGTTGGAAATCGGCTGGCCGTAAAAGATCTTCAAAGCGGCCATCCAGAGCATGATCGCCGTACCCAGCAGGGCGGAAAGCAGCCCGGCACGGCCAAAGAGGTAGAGCGGGCTTTTCACGTATTGGGTCACCATCTTCACTGTGAGCAGATCGAAAAAGCCACGCAGATAGCGTTCCAAGCCGTATTTGGAACGTCCGAACTCACGTTTGCGGTGTTCAACGGGGATCTCTGTGATGCGGTAGCCGAGAGAATTAGCCAGAGCCGGGATGTAACGGTGCATTTCACCATAGAGGTTCAGCTCTTTCACCACCTCGCTGCGATAGGCTTTGAAACCACAGTTGTAATCCTTTAGCTTGAGGCGGAAGGCGCGGGCGGTGACGAAATTGAAGAAACGGGAGGGAACCACTTTGTGCAGAGGGTCGTGGCGTTTCTGCTTCCAGCCGGAAACGAGGTCCCAGCCTTCATCCAGCTTGGCCAGGAATCTCGGAATCTCCACAGGATTATCCTGCAGATCGGCGTCCAGAGTGAACACGACCTCTCCCCGGGCCAGCCTGAAACCGTATTGCAGGGCTGCCGCCTTGCCAAAATTGCGGCGAAACTTCACAATCCGGATTTGGGGATCGGCTTTGGCCAATTCCTCCATTATGGAGAAGCTTTTATCCCTGCTGCCGTCGTCAATGAAAATTATCTCATGGGCGTGGGGCTTGCAGTTGGCAACAATCTCAGCGGTGAGCCGGAGCAGGGAATCCTCTTCGTTCAAAACCGGGATCACAAAAGATAGCAACATGTTCAAACCTTTCAGAAAATGATCTTGGCGAGGGCCATCGCCAGAGCCGACACGAGCGGCATTTCCACATTATCATCAACCGGCAGCCCGCTCATCTCGGCCAAAGTGGCTGCCAGAGCCCCGGTGAACGCCACAACTGGATGCAAATAGAAATCAGGATGCAAACCAAAGAGGAGGGCGTAGCTGAAACAGACTGCGAAGCAGGCCAGGCTCCCCTCCAGCGACTTATTCCCTTTGCCAATCTTGCGTCTACCGAAATTGATGCCCACCATCGCGGCAAAAGTATCACCCAAAGCCAGGAACGACAAGGCAAAGAACACTATCACAGGCTCGAAAAAGGCCACACAAAGCATGGCTGAGAAAAGCAGATAGGTTGCACCGGTGAAGTCGCGCAATTCATGGCGGCGCAGCACCAGGCCGAATATCCACCAGAAAGTTTTGCGGAAGCTTTTCTGCCAGAAGCGGTAAAACTCAACTACCAGCATAATGGCGAAAGCCGCGAGCATAACATAAAACATAAGCTTGCGGTTGTCCTTCAGGATAAACCGGTAACCGTAAGGTATCATCAGGGAAGACAGGTGAATGCTTTTGCGCAGGGTTTCCTTTACCTTGAGCATTGTTCTTTTCTGCGTGCCTCACGCGGTAGAATCTGCTGGTTCAAAAGAAAGGACCCTCACCTGCTTGGGACTTCTCCAGTGCAGCAGCGCCTTGCCCGTTTGGCCAAGAGGAAGGGAAACGCTGCCGTGTTCGAGCATGAAGAGCTTCTGCAACTCCTCAAGCCGGACGTTTTCCACAAGGATGCGTGGTTCCGGATGCTGCTGACCGAAAGGAAGCAGCAATTCCAAGCCCCGCCAGTTGTCGGGTGTGAACTGATCCAGTGTCAGGCAGGCATCAGGTTCTTCCTGAATTGGCTCTGTATTGTGGCTCAGGTTTCCGGCCAGATAATGGTTGTAGCATTCCAGAAAAGCGTCGTAATTGTGGGGTTCCAGGGTGAAACCAGCCGCCTTGGCGTGGCCGCCGAACTGTTTCAGGTGTTCCTTACAGGAAGCGAAAGCCTCCACCATGTTGAATCCCTCTCCGCAGCGTCCCTCACAAACTATATCGCCATTGTGCTGCTTGAGCAGGATGGCGGGAATCCCCAGTTTGCCCAGAACGTAGGTGGCGCCTGTTCCCAGCAAGGGATAAGGAATCACGCCTTCGTCATCGAAATAGATGAAGGCGTTGCTGGAGAAGCCGGCGGTGACACTGTCCAGAATGTTGAAAACACGGTTCAGTTCACCCTCCCATTTCTTCTGTTTGGCTTCCATGGCCTGGAAAAGCTCGGCTTTGGCGTCTCCCATCTGCAAAAGAAAACGCATTGCGGTGTGCTGCCCTCCGCTCTCTCGGCCGTTTGCTATCAGCCGGGAAGTGTATTGCATAAAATTGAACACATCCATGTCGTTTTCTATGCGTTTATGGTTACGCATCAGAAAATCCACGCTGGGATCGTTCATATCGTCCCAATGATTGATCACATGCCGGACTATGGTCCTGTTCACACCGGTCATCGGAACTTTGTCCGCTATCGAGCCCACCGCCGTCCAAAAATAGGAGGATAGCGGCACTTGATGCTCCAGAGAGCGTCCCAGCCACCTGGCAAGCATCAGGGCGACCCCTACCCCGGCTAGGGGTTTGAAAGGATATTGGCAGCCTGGCAATTGCGGATTGAGGATGGCATAAGCATTGGGCAGGGTTTCCGGCTGGACAAGGTGGTGATCCGTAATCACCACCTCACAACCAAGAGCGTTCAGCTTTTCCACCCCCCCATAGCTGGAAATCCCGTTGTCAACAGTGATCACCAGTTTGTAGCCACCCTCTCTCACGAAGCGTATAAAACCTTCCTGTATGCCGTGGGGTTCGAGATTGCGGTTGGGAATGAAATAGTTGTGCCTTTGATATCCGCAGGAATTGAAAAACTGATACATCACGTAGGTGCTGGTGATGCCGTCAGGATCGTCGTGACCAAAGATCACGGTGGGTTCATTGGCAAACATTGCCCGGGAGATGCGCTGCGCCACAGAATTGATGTTGGCCAGCAGGGCTTCGTCGGGCAGTGTTTCAAGCCCGACTGACAACCCGTCCTGGTCGATGCCCCGCTTCTGGCAGATTTGGCGTAAAAGACTGTTGGGATCTGAGTCCGGATGCGCTCCTACCATGGTTTACAGGTCTTCCTTTTCCGGTATTTCCCGCGGTGCTGTGCGGTTGGGGGCTTTGGAAAGGATGTCGAAGCCGGTGAAGCCGAACATCAGCAGGTATGAATTGTCCAAAAGTTTGTTCTGGTCAAGCTTACCCCGGTGGCTATACTGGAAACCCACGTCGATGCGGTTCACCTCGCCCTTGAGGGGCAGGCTTACGCCCAGGCTAAGGGCTAGTTCATTGATCTCGCTGCCGGCTGCCCGGAACGGCAGGTGGCGCCAGGAAACCCCTGTGCGCAGAGGCAGGCTGAGCAGGCCTTTTCGCTCTTCCCGCGTGGCAGGCTCAAATGCCAAGCCAAGAGCGGCTTTCCAGCTATCGGTGTATTTGGCCTCGTCGATCTTCTGCCAGGGTTCATAATGAAAATCAGCCGCCAACTTGAACTCTGGATAAGGCAAAGCAGTCACGCTGGCCGAGTAAACTGGCGGAATCCTGAATTCGTAGGGCAAAGGGTCTTCCGTTGAGTGGATAGAAGTGCGCACCTCCTCGCCCTTCATGTTCACTCCCAGGCTGTAATAGGCACCCACGGCGAATTGTTCCTGATGCCTGATATAGCCAAGCGTGAAGCCGGGGTTTTTGTAATCCCGCACAATCTCCTCTTCGGTGTCAAATGCGCCAAATCCCGCGGTCTGCTTAAAATTGCGTATCTCATGGCCTAGATAATAGTTGCCGCTTATCCCCAGGCTGTTTCGTCCCCAGGCAAAGCTGTAGATCAGGTCCGCGCGGTAGATGTAGCGGTCCATGGAGTGCTTTTCAGTAACCGAAAGTGTGTCCGGCTCCTGAATGAGGGTGAACTCGCGCTGGTTGTCCACCACGCCTGAGGAGTGGGAACTGAATTGGAAACCAAGCCGGTGCTGCTTTATCGGGATACTCAGGCTGAAATAGGGAAAGTCCAGCGAATTGTCCAGATGGCTGAACTTGTTGCCCAGAGAGTCCTGGGAGTTGTAATGATTGTAGCCCGGGATCAGCCCGGTGGAGAAGAGGCTGCGGTTGTTCAGGTTGTGCATGGCGGGGTTTCCGTAGCCAGAGTTGAGGCGAAACACATCACTGGCTCCGGTATCCCCCATGCCCAGGCTGTAGATGTCGTTTCCGTAATAGCGCAAGGCATTGCCGTCGAAAGCGAAGGCGGAGTTCCCGGCCAGCAGTGGCAGACTGAGCAGTAGCAGCAGGGGAAGAAGAAGTTTGGTCTTCAAAATATCACTTGTCCTTTTTCTTGTCTTTGGCTTTGGTGGTGGTTTTGCCCGTTTTGGCCTTCTTGGAGGATTTTCCGCCTTTGGAACTTCCCTTCTTGGAAAGAGGGCGCACGGGATCTGGCGGGACCCTAAAAAAGCGGAAGGCGTTATCGAACGAGGCCTGGGCCACTTCCAGCGGGGTGATACCCCTGATTTCAGCGATCTTTTCCGCCACCAGATGCAGATGCAGAGGGCTGTTGCGCTTGCCACGATGCGGATGCGGGGTCAGGTAGGGACAATCTGTCTCGATCATGAACTGGTCCATCGGCATCATGCGCACCACATCCTCCAGATTGGAGTTCGGGTAGGTCACATTGCCGGTGAAGGAGACCATCCAGCCTTCGTCAAACACCTGCTGGGCAAAGATAATGTCGCCCGAAAAGCAGTGAAAGACCACATCTTTGGCTTGCACTTCCTTGAGGGTATTGTAGCATTCCTGGTGCGCGTCGCGGTTGTGGATCACCAGGGGTTTGTCATAATCCACAGCCAGATATGCTTGATTGCGGAAAACTTCACGCTGCACCGGGTAAGGCGAATAGTTGCGGAAAAAATCCAGCCCAACCTCACCGATGGCCAGCACATTTTTGTCCCGCACCAGACGCTTGATAAGCTCGGCATCAAAATCCATGGCATCGTGCGGGTGAAAGCCAACCGTGGCAAAGAGGTGCAAGTGCTTTTTGGCCAGTTCCAGCGAGTTGAGCGAGGTCTCCTTGTTGAAACCGATGTTGATGATATACTCGATCCCGCTCTCAAAGCATTTATTGATCAGGCTCTCCCGGTCGGCGTTGAAATCCGGAAGGTCGAGATGGGCATGCGTTTCAAACAGTTTCATTTACAGCATTTTATCCCTGATTTAGATTTAAAACAAGAAAAACAAGATGCCGCTTTCTTGTCAATTGAAAAGAACTCTCGCCCCCGTTTGACACCGCGGCTTTTTGTCCCTCCCGGAAAACACAGCAGATTTTCTATTGACTCCAAACTGCCTCGATAAGACCGCTGACCGTCCCAAACCTGGTACAGCGGTTGAAAGCGCAGCCGCAAACAAGGTCATAGCAACCTAAGCTGACACCTTAAAAAGCAATGTCCAAAATTAGGAAAGGAAAAATTAGATTGACAGAAAAGGGTGCTTTGGGGAATAAGATTCAGAAGTTACAATACCACGAGGTACAAAAATGAAAAACATCAGTAAAATTCTGGTTATAGCCCTTGTATTAATGGCCTTTTCCACGGCCATGTCCGCCCTTGAACAAACTGTTGGACTCCGTTTCGGCTGCAGCCATCCCAAAAATGACATCAGCGTTGATAATCCGGATCACGGAATTGTTAATTTCATGGCCGGCCTGAATTATGAAGCTTGGCTGAAAGATTATGTCAGCTTGGGTATTTATCCCTATTATACCAAGCTTGACAATGATAACAACATTAATGGATATGCCGCCAAAGTTATCGGCGCTGAGATCCAGGCCCGTTTTCGTCCTACCAAAGTTGCCGTCGTGAATTTCAAAGACGGAGCTTTGCAGCGCATAGCCCCCTATGCCCAGATCGGCATCGGCGCGGCTTATGTTGACAACGACAATATGCTGGATGGCGAATTCGCGTTCCTCGCTCCCACAGCCGGACTCGGCCTTTCCTTCCAAACCAAATGGAATATCGATTTTGATCTGGGAGTGCAGCTTGACCATGCCCTCACAGACGAAATTGACAACCAAGTGGGCGGCAGCGACATTTTTACTGACGCTCATCTGATGCCCTACCTAGGTATCGGCTACACCTTCGGCAAAAAAGGCGGCAGCAGCGACGCCGTCGTTTCCCGCCTTCTGCGCAATGTTGTGAGCATGGAGCAGGACTTCACCCTCGACGGCGTGCAGTTCGAGTTTAACAGCTCCAAGCTTACCGGCGACGCCAAAGTGGTATTGCAGGAAGTTATTGAAGCCATGAAAAAAAATCCGAACGTGAGACTTGAGATTCACGGCCACTCTGACAACGTTGGCGATCCCGCCTACAACATCACCCTGTCCCAGGAACGCGCCCAGTCTGTGAAAGACTACATGGTCCAAAACGGCATTTCTGCCAACCGCCTCACCACCAAAGGTTTTGGCATGAACAAACCGATCGCCAGCAACTCCACTCCTGAAGGCCGTGCCCTCAACCGCCGCATTGAGTTCGTGATCGTCAAGTAATCCGCTTAAACCAGAGCTTATTAGAGGCCCCTGATTTTCCCGGGGCCTCTTTTTTGCGCCGTGCCAGGATCATCCTTTACGAAGGCCAACCCAGAGCTTTTCGCGCTCACCTTACAAAAAATCCTTGACGTCTAATTGATTCGCTGTTAATTTGCAATCCACTACTTCAATAATAGTGGAGGATATCATGAACAAGCGTGTCTTGATTTTTCTGGCGGCTGTCTTGGCCGTAGCTTCTCTGATGGGGCAAGTTGTTGCCTCCGAAGCAAGTAAACCCCAGATGAAAACCCGTATGGAAGCCCTCGAGCCCTTCATTGTGATGGGGTTGGAGGCGCAAAATGCCATGGAAGGCGAAGCCATGATGGAAGCCTGGACCAAGTTCTTCTCTTATTACGAAAAACTGCCGGAGCCAGTGGACAATAATTACTACGGTATTTACTATCCGGGCGAGAAATTCGACCTATCCACCATGCAGGGCTACAATTACTTGGTAGGCATGGAAGTGAAAGACGAGGTGAAACTGCCCGAAGGCCTGCAACTACACAAGGTCCCGGGCGGTAACTACGCCGTGTTTGAATACGTCGGGCCGATCCATGAAATCGGCAATGCTTACGAATACATCTACGGCGAATGGCTGGCCACCACCAATTACAAACCTGCTTCCATGGAGATGTTTGAGGTCTATGGCGAACGCTTCAAGGAAGATTCAAAGGATTCGGTAGTTGAGATTTGGGTGCCGGTGCAGAAACCCAGTCTGGAAGAAGCTCCGCAGGATGGGGACATCCAGGAAGGGAAGAAACTGGAAAAGTAAAGCCCTGCCTGATAGCTAAGGACATTTCGGGATAGCGCGGATTCGTGCTTGGCTCGAATGAATTGTTGTATCCATAGTTAGCACAACAATAACTGATGAAAATCAGCCCAAGTCACAGAATTCTGAATCGGGACATCTATCTGGACCGGGAGATAGCGATCCAAGACCAGCAGCCCGACCGCTGAAGTTCTGGCCAGCTCTCCCAGCCTTCAAAAACTCAAGCCGAGGCTGATCCCATTCAGCTCAGGCGCTGGCTTCAACGCCAGGCGGGGAGTGCTGTTCAGCGTCAGTCGGGCGGCAAGGTAGCCGATCACTGCACCGCAAAAAACGTCGCTGGCCCAATGTTCATCAGCGTTAACCCGGGACAAGGAACTCAGAACAGCCACACTGTAAACCAGCGGGGTGACCCAGGTCTGGTCTGAATACTGCTCCGCCAGAACCGGCGCGACGCTCCAGGCCATTGCGCTGTGGCCGGAGGGGAAGGAACCGTTTTCCAGGGAAAAGCCGCCTTCCGGCCAGAAGCTTCCATCGCTTTCCGCCCCGGGACCTTGCCTCTGGGTGGCCAGTTTCAGGCCCTCGGTCGCCACAGCGGTCATCAACATGCTTTTCAGGCACAGTAAACCGGTGTCGGTTGTTTTATCCGAACCGGTCGCCCAACCAGCCAAGGCGGTTGCCCCCGCCGCGGGGAAAAGCACCCACTTGTCCCCGGTGTAGGCAAAAAAGTCAAGGAAGGCGTCACCCTGGCTGGTTCTGTTGTCCTGGGCGAAACCGCGGATTGGGAGATCAGCCCAGATCAGACTTCCTGCCACCAACGCCACTCCGCCGGCCGTAACCCATTCTTTGGTCTGCCAGCGCGCGGGCGCTGTCGCTGCCTCCTTCACGCTGAGAGGATAGGAAGCCAGATAACGTCGGAAATGGCCGCCCTCCTCCACGGCGTTCAATCCGGAAACGCAGAGCAGCAAAGCGAGCAAAACAAGGGCACATCTTCCATTCATGCCGCGACCAATTTCCACGTCACCATTTCCGTCAAGGATTTATCCTGCCTCGAAGACAATAATTGACTGTAACATCCCGCTTAACATCATGGTTACGTCCTTTGCCCCATCCCGCTCACTTCCCGTTCACTTCCCGTTGACTTCCCGCTTGCCAGGCGGGAACTCAGCGAGATGCGATCAGGATGCAAATGGGAAAGGGCAAAGGACGAGTCCGGCAAAAAGCCAGCGAAAATCCCGCAAATGCTGGACCCATCTCTTAAAAATAGTGGGTAACAACTCTGTGAAAACGCAGGTCGTTCCAAGCCCGAAAAGACCGGCTTCACGCGAGGCCGCGTAACCCATTATAGGATTGACAAAATACCCCCTTTGAAAAGAGTGGCGCCAAAAGCAACCGGGAAGTAAACTTCTGAATGAGGAAATACATCGTATCGATCGTGGGTCGTCCTAATGTGGGCAAGTCCACGCTGTTCAACCGCCTTTGCAGAAAGCGTTCCGCCATCGTTGACCCGGAAGCGGGGATCACCCGCGACCGCAAATACGAGGATGTGGAGTGGAACGGCAAAGTGTTCAAAATCGTGGACACAGGCGGGATTGTATTTGACAGCGGCGAAGCCATGGACAAAATGATCCGCCACCAGGCGCAACTGGCGATCGACGAATCCGACCTCATCATCTTCATGGTTGACTCCCAGACCGGCACCACGGACATCGACAAGGCCATCGCCAAAATCCTCTTCCCGCACAGGGATAAGGTGATGCTGGTCGCGAACAAGGCCGACAACGAGAAATTCGAATGGGAGCTTTTTGATTTTCTTCAGCTCGGGTTTGGCGACCCCTTCCCCATTTCCGCTTCCCAGGCCCGCAACATCGGTAATTTCAAGGATGAACTGATTTCCCTGATCCCGGAAACGCAGAATGCCTATGAAGATGACACACCTGCCCACACCCGCATCGCCGTGGTGGGAAAACCGAACGTGGGCAAATCCTCCATAGTGAACCTGCTTTTGGGCAATGAAAAACAGATCGTAACCGAAATTCCCGGCACCACCCGCGACGCCGTGGACAGCGTTTTCCGCTATCACGGCCAGGAATACGTGCTTATCGACACCGCAGGATTGCGCCGTAAATCCAAAGTGAATTACGGTGTGGAATACTACAGCGTGATGCGCACCATCGAAGCCGTGGACAGATGCGACGTGGTGGTGCTGGTGCTCACCGCGGACGAGCCAATCTCTGACCAGGACGTGAAAATCGCCTCCTATGCCAAACGCCGCATGAAGGAAATCCTGATGGTCTTCAACAAGTGGGACCTGGTGGAAAAAGACAGCAAGACCACAGGCAAATTCATCGCCGACCTGCATGAAATGATGCCCTTTCTGCAATTCGCGCCGGTGCAGTTCATTTCCGCCAAGACCGGACAGCGCATCAACCGGATCATGGAAACGGTGGTAAAAATCGAAGAGGAAAGCGAAAAACGCATCTCCACCAGCGAACTTAACCGCTTTATGGAAACCGTTGTGCAACACCGCCCACCCACCCACAGCACCGGCAGGCACGTGAAGATTTACTATCTGACCCAGGCGGCTGTGAAACCGCCAACCTTCGTCTTTTTTTGCAATCAGCCCTCCCTGGTCAGCGAGAATTACAAGCGCTTCCTGCACAACCAGATACGGGAAATGTTCAGCTTTGAAGGCGTTAGCATCAAGCTCATCTTCCGCGGCCGGAAAGACGGGGAGACGGAACAGTGATTCAGGCCGTGATTTGGGTTTTGGTTTGCCTGCTGGCCTATTTAATCGGCAGCATACCCTTTGGCTGGCTGGCAGGAAAGTTCTTTCACAAAAAGGACATACGCTCCGGTGGCAGCGGCAATATCGGCGCCACCAACGCCCTGCGCCAATATGGGGTAAAGACAGGCATTCTGGTTCTGGCTTTGGACCTGTTTAAAGGCTTCGCGGCTGCCTGGCTGCTTCTGAACGTGGTTCCCGGCCTGGTGAGCAATTTCGCGGGAGCTCTACCCACAGAGCGCAATATGTTGTTGCTGCCAGCTTTGGCGGTGATCCTTGGCCACATGTTCCCGGTTTGGCTGAATTTCAAAGGTGGTAAAGGCGTTGCCACTGCCGCTGGAGTATATCTGGTTCTGGCGCCTGTGCCCTTGTTCGCGGCGCTGCTGGTGTTTCTGCTGGTCACGGCTCTCAGCCGCTATGTGTCGCTGGGCTCGATCGTTGCCGCGGCCTCCCTTTTTGTGTGTGAATTGCTGTGGAACATATTTGTGCTCAGGGAGCCGGAGTTTCCCTGGTTTACGCTGTTCGTGGCTCTGCTGGTGATATTTAAGCACAGTCAGAACATCATGCGCCTGCTGGAAGGCAGGGAAAACCGGCTGAGTTTTAACAAGAAGGATAAAGCCTGATGTGTGGAATAGTCGGAGTTTTCGGTAATCCTGAAGCAGCCAGCCTGGCCGCTTTGGGGATGTTCGCCGAGCAGCACCGCGGCCAGGAAAGCTGCGGTATGGCGGTTTGTGACGGCAAGGTCATACGGCTGCACAAAAGCATGGGCCTGGTGAAGGAAGTTTTCACTCCCGAAGTACTGGAAAGCCTTCCGGGAAGCATTGCCATCGGCCATGTGCGCTATCCAACAAAGGGTTCAGCCACAGCCTTCAATACTCAGCCCCATCTGGTGGAAACGCTGTTCGGGCCATCCTACGCGCTGGCCAGCAACGGCGACGTGGTGAACTACGCTTCAGTCAGGGCCAAGCTGGAAGCGAAAAACGTTTATTTCAAGAGCGACAACGACGGCGAATTGCTGGTGAAATTCATTGCCTGGCGTATCGACCAGGGCGACGAACCAGCCGACGCCATCCGGGCTTTGATGCGCGAGATCAAGGGCGCCTATTCCTGCGTATTTACCACCAGGAGAGAGCTTTACCTTTTCCGCGATCCGCTTTCCATGCGTCCCATGGTGTGGGGTAAAACCTCAAACGGAACGGTGGTTGTGGCCTCTGAAAGCTGCGCGCTGGACATCTTGCAGGTGAACGGACGCCAGGAAGTGCCTCCGGCTGGGATAATCCGCGTTAATAAAGACGGAATCTCCCTCTTGGAAAACGATCCCAACCTTTACCGCAGCCGTCGCCACAATAGCTATTGCGTTTTCGAACACATCTATTTCTCCCGACCTGACAGCTATCATTTCGGCGAAAACGTCTTCGCGGTGCGCGAAAAGATCGGCGAATTGCTGGCCAAAGACGATGAGGGCCTTCAGGCAGACTGCGTTGTGCCAGTGCCGGACTCATCTAATTTAATGGCCGTGGGTTACTCCGCCGCGAGCGGCGTCCCGCTCTCGCTGGGCCTGATCCGCAACCACTATATCGGCCGTACTTTCATCAAGCCTCAGCAAACCATCCGCGACGAGGGTGTTTACCAGAAATTCAACCCCCTGCCCAACTTTTATAAAGGGAAAAAGGTGGTGCTGGTGGACGATTCTATTGTGCGCGGAACCACCATCCGCCAAATCGTGCGAATGATCAAGGAAGCCGGAGCGGAAGAGATCCATCTGCGCATTGGTTCTCCCCAAGTGAAATTTTCCTGCTACTTCGGGATCGACACCCCGCACCCCGAGGAACTGGCCGCCAACCGCCACAGCCTGGAAGAGCTACGAACCTGGACAGGAGTGGACAGCCTGAAACACCTATCCTTGGCCAGTCTGGCCCAATGTTTGACCAAACCCGAAGAGTACTGCTACGCCTGCTTTGACGGAAACTATCCCCTGGAGATGGAATGATCGGCGAATTACTGCAAAAATTCGATGGCCAGCGCGTTCTGGTGCTGGGCGACGTAATGCTGGACCAATATGTGTGGGGCAGGGTGGACCGCATTTCACCGGAAGCGCCGGTACCCGTTCTGGAAGCCCAAAGCGAGGAACTGCGCCTGGGCGGAGCCGCCAATGTGGCTCTGAACATCCGCACCCTGGGCGGAATCCCACTTCTGGTCGGTATCACGGGAGCTGACGAAGCTGCCAGGGAACTGAGGAGCCTGCTTGAGGCCAGAGGCATTTCGGCCGAGGGACTCATAAGCGATCCCAAGCGTTCCACGACCCGCAAGATGCGCATCGGGGCAGCCAATCAACAGATCGTGCGCATTGACTACGAAAACAAAGAGGAAGTTGGCGCTGAACTGCAGGAAAAGGTTTTGTCCAAGTTGAAAATTCTGCTGCCGGATTGCCTGGCCCTGATAATCGAAGACTATGACAAAGGTTTGCTGACTGTCGGTTTGATCCGCCAGGCTTTGAAGCTGGCTTCCGAACGGGGTGTACCGGTGGCAGTGGACCCCAAACTGAAACATTTCCAAGCCTATGCCGGGGTGGACATATTAAAGCCCAATTATAAAGAGTTACAGGATGTTAGCGGAACCGTTTTCTGCACTGACGAGGAATTTTTTCAGACAGCCCAGAAATTGCGGCATGAGATGCGGATCAGGCATCTGATCGTGACCCGCAGCAGTCTGGGGATGTACATTTTCAGCGGTGATGACGCTCCGAAGCATATACCCACTTTCGCAAGAGAGGTATTTGACCCCTCCGGCGCTGGTGACACAGTGATTTCCGCCCTCACCCTGGCTTGGATTAGTGGCGCCGATATCGATCTGGCCGCAGAACTGGCAAACCATGCCGCCGGAGTGGTTTGCGGAATCAAAGGAACAGCAAGCGTTTCACCGACCCAGGTTTTGGAAAGCTACCATGATAAAAGATAAGATCAAAAGCTGGGAGGAAGCAGCCTTCCTGACGGAAGAGCTGAGAGCTCAGCGAGCCCGGATTGTATTTACCAACGGCTGTTTCGACCTCCTGCACTCCGGCCACACCCAGTATCTGGAACAGGCCAAAGCCCTTGGCGACATCCTGATCGTTGGCCTGAACAGCGATGCCAGCGTGAGCCTGTTGAAAGGAGAATCGCGACCCTTTGTAGCCCAAACCGACCGCGCTTTGGTGCTGGCCGCTCTCGAAAGCGTGGACATGGTGGTGATCTTCAGCCAGCCCACTCCGCTTCAACTGATCGAACTGCTCAGACCAGACGTTTTAGTTAAGGGCGGAGACTGGAAACCTGAGACCATCGTGGGCGCAGATATTGTTTTGGCCGGTGGCGGCAAGGTGTTGAGCCTGCCTTTCAAAGAAGGATACTCCACCAGTTCGCTGATTCGGCGGATCGCGGCAACGGAAGTGCACGAATGAGCGACAATACCAAGATCGCCCAAGAAGACGTGGGCACGGTTGTGGCCGTGAATGGCAGCCGTGTGAAAGTGGAACTGGTGCGCGGTGGTGGCTGCAAATCCTGCTCCATGCAGGGAATATGTTTCGGGCGCAACACCCCGGCGGTGTTCGATCTGGAAAGCGATCTAGACCTAAATCCCGGCGATAGGGTGGAATTGGAAATTGCCGCCTCAACCCGTGTGCTGACGTCGTTATTGGTGTTTGGATTGCCTATGCTCTGTTTGTTCACTGGATTTCTGGTCGCGAGCCACTGGCTGGCTGAACTTCCCGCCATCGCCGTTGCTTTTGGCGTAACGGCGCTTAGTTTTTTAATAATGAGACAGATCGACAAAAGATACGGTAACCGGATGCAGGTGCGGATCAGGAGAAAGATATGACCATCAGACTGAACGAGATGGTTTTTTACGGCTATCACGGCGTTCACGACGAAGAACGCAAGCTTGGCCAGCGCTTCATCGTGAGCCTGGAAATGCAGACCCGCCCTGAAACCGATACTGCCATCCGGCAACTGGAAGACACGGTGGACTACACCAAGGTCTATGCCCAAATCCGCGAGATTATGGAATCTCAGCAGTTCCAGCTGCTGGAAGCCTGTGCCAATATTTTGGCGGACAAGCTGTTGGAGAATTTTCCGTTGATTTGGCAACTCACTCTGCGCATTCAGAAACCCTCCGTTCCCATCAAGGGAATCCTGCGCAGCGTGGAAGTTGAACTGACAAGGAGTCGTGCATGACCGCCTGGCTGTGCCTCGGGTCAAATCAGATGAAACCCCGCGCCCAAGTGCAAAAAGCGGTGAGAATACTTGCCGCCGATCCCAAGATTCGAGTATTGCGCAAATCCTCGTTGGTGCGCACGAAAGCCTACGGCAAAGAAGACCAGCCGGATTTCCGCAATCAGGTGATAGAAATCGACACCAAATATTCGCCCCTGGACCTTTTGCAGAAAGGCCTCGTCGTGGAAACGGAGATGGGCCGCGTGCGCAAGGAACGCTGGGGGCCCCGAGTGATCGATATCGACATCCTGCTGTATGAGGACGAAGAGATGCAAACGATGTCCCTCACCCTGCCGCATCCGGACTTTCACAACCGCCGCTTTGTGCTGGAATTGCTGTGCGAGGTGGACCCTGAACTCAAGCACCCGGTGCTGAATAAAACAATGGCTAAGTTACTCGAAGAGCTTGGCCACGCTGGAGGAGAGCAATGAAAGAACCTGCTGCGATTATCCTGGCAGCCGGCAAAGGAACCAGGATGAAATCCAACCGGGCTAAGGTGACCTTCCCCATCGCGGATAAGCCCATGGTGCAAAGAGTGGCCGACAGCGCCGCGAAGGCCGGTTGCGCCAGAATCTGCGTGGTGGTTGGTTATCAGAAGGAAAGCGTGATCGCCTGCCTGGAAGACGATAAACGCCTTGAATTTGTGGAACAAAGTGAACAACTGGGCACCGGCCACGCTGTGATGATGGCCCGGCCGCTGTTTACAGACAGTGACCAGGACGTGCTGATCCTTAGCGGAGATGTGCCCCTGCTCAGTTCGGAGACCCTGATGAAAATACACCAGTCCCATCAGGCTTCAGGCTCCGCGTGCACTGTCCTTACCGCCATTCTGGACGATCCTGGTAAATACGGACGCATCCTGCGTGACGCGGAAGGGCAGATCAGCGGCATCGTGGAATTCAAAGATGCCTCGGAAGCGCAACGCTCTATCAAAGAATGGAATACGGGCATATATTGCTTCCGCTCAGGTGACCTCTTTAGTGCTCTGGACCAGATATCGAACACGAACCAGCAGCAGGAATATTACCTCACGGATGTTGTTTCCATCCTGCGCAAGGCAGGGAAAAAAGTGGCCGGCGTCGTGCTGGAAAACCTGGTGGAGGTGTCCGGAGTGAATTCCCAGGAACAACTGGCCGCCCTTGAAGACCAATTCTTGGATTCCATCCGCAAACGCTGGCTGAACAACGGAGTGGTGATCCACAATCCGCAAACCGTGTTCATTGGCGACGACGTGATCTTGGAACCGGACGCGGAAATCTGCCAGGGCTCCGTGATCAAAGGCAACAGCCAGATCTGCACTGGCGCCCACATTGGCCCCGGCTGTTATCTGGCCGATAGCTTCGTTAGCGACAATGCCATCCTGGAAGGGCACAACGTTCTGGTTGACGCCCACATTCCGGAAGGCCACATCTTGGAATTTGGCGAGCAAGTGATAGAAGAGACATTCAATGACTGACGGTTATCTTTATTCCCCCTGGCGGCTGGACTATATCCAGGGCGTAAAACCTGAAGACTGTATCCTCTGCCGTTTTCTAGAATCAGAAAAAGACGCTGAAAACCTGATCGTTTTCCGCGGCGAACACTGCTACGTGATGCTCAACCGCTATCCCTACAACAACGGCCACATCATGCTGGTGCCCTATCTGCACACAAAAATCTTGAGAGAACTGCCCCCCGAAGTGATGAACGAACTCGGCAAGCTGCTCCAGAGCAGCGAACAGGTGCTCATCCAAGCCTATAACTGCGATGGAATCAACATTGGCATAAATCTGGGCCAGGCCGCCGGCGCCGGTATAGACGAACATCTGCACATCCATCTGGTTCCCCGGTGGAACGGTGATTGCAACTTTATGAGCGTGGTTGGCGGAAAACGCGTGATCCCGGAAGCCTTTGAAATCAGCTACAAACGCCTGCGCGACGCCTACGCGAAACTTACTGAGCAGGAATAGCTTTGGGGCCAACTTGAACCGTCGTACCAAAACCAACTCGATGAAAATGACCCTGCTGTGGCTGGCGGTGGGTTTGCTTGGCCTGGTGCTGGGCTATCTGGTCTATATTCAGCTCATCGTTCCCGGCAGAAATACAGACAGCCTGAAAGAAGAAAATCTACCCGCCCTCAAGGTAGTGGTGAAAAACGGCTGCGGCGTGGAAAACCTGGCCACGGAATATTCGGATTACATCAAGGATGAAAACATCGATGTGATAAGCATGGGCGATACGCCCCAGCCTATCTGGAGCAAAAGCGTGATCGAAGTGAAAACGGACGACAGGCAGGACCTCGCCCGCCTGCAAAAAATGACTGGCATCAAGCGCTACACGCTGGCTGTGGACCCTGACGCCCCTGCCCCTTTCGTGATTATTCTGGGACAGGATTTTGAAGAGTACATGAAACCATGAACAAGGAGAACAATTTGGCGGATAACCCAAAGCTCGAAGCCGTGCTCACCTGGCTCGCGGAAAAACAAGCGGAAAACATCCGGGTTTATGATGTTGGCAAAAACAGCGCCTACACGGATTTCATTGTGGTGTGCGAAGGCACCGCGGACCTGCATAACAAGGCCATTGCCAACCATGTTTTGGACATGGCCAAGGAACACAAGCTCCTGGTGCTGAGCAAGGCTGGCCTTGAATTTGGCGTTTGGGTGCTGCTGGACATCAGCGATGTGGTGATCCACATCTTCCTGCCTGAAAAAAGAGAATATTACAAGATCGACGAGTTCTTCAGCGAACTGGCCGGTCTCAGCGATAAAGAGAAACCACATGATCAAGCACCTACTGCATGACAATATCCGGGAAGCAATAAGCACTCTGGAACTCAGCTCCAGCCGCGATTTCACGGTGGAAGTGCCCAACAATCCAGAAAATGGAGATTATTCCACCAACGCCGCTATGGTTTTGGCCAGAGAAAACAAGACCGCGCCCAAAAAACTGGCTGAAAAACTGGCGAAAGAGCTGCGCAGGAACAAGTTTTACAAAACGGTCGAGATCGCCGGGCCCGGTTTTATCAATTTCCGGCTCTCCGCCTCCCTTTTCCAGAAGATGCTTTGGGACATTCACGAAGCCGGCGCGAAGTTTGGCAGCTCGGATTACGGCCAGGGCATCAAGGTATTGCTGGAATTTGTGAGCGCCAACCCCACCGGCCCGCTCAACATAGTCAACGCCCGCGCCGCGGCATTCGGTGACACCCTCTATCGGGTGATGAAAAAGGTGGGTTACGAGCCTGCCCGCGAGTTTTATGTGAATGACGCCGGCAATCAGGTGGATATCCTGGCGGAAAGCCTTGAACTCCGTCTGCGCGAGATTCACGGTGAAAACATCGGCGAGTTTCCATATGAGGCATACCACGGCGAATATGTGAAACACCTGGCCCACAAGTTGAACGCCGCTGAAGGAGTGCGCATCTTCATGCTGCCTGAAAAGGAACGCACCGAACGCCTGAAAGAATTTGCCCTCAACGAGTTGCTGGAAATGCAGCGCCTCAGCCTAGAAAAGTTTGACGTCTTCTTCGAAAGCTGGGTCTCGGAAAAGACATTGCGCGCTGAAGGCGTGGTGGAAGAAGTGCTCAGCTACCTTACGGAAGCTGATTGCACCTATGAAAAGGAAGACGCCATCTGGTTTTCCTCCACAAAATTCGGTGATGACAAAGACCGCGTGCTTATGAAAAGTGACGGCTCCATCACCTATTTCGTGCCGGACCTGGCTTATCACCTCACCAAGATCCAGCGCGGCTACACCCAGCTGATCGATGTCTTCGGACCCGACCACCACGGCTATGTGCCCCGGCTCAAGGCAGCCTTCCGGGCCCTCAAATACGATGAAGACATGCTGGAAATCATCTTTCTGCAGCAGGTGAATCTCTTCGAAAGCGGTGAGCGCGTGAAAATGAGCAAGCGCGCCGGCAAGATAGTAACCATGGACGATTTGGTGAACGTGGTTGGCAAAGACGCCGCCCGGTATTTCTTCATCGCCCGCAAAGCCAATGCCCATCTGAATTTCGACCTTGAGCTGGCTTTACAGCAGAACAATGAAAATCCTGTTTACTATTGCCAGTACGCCCACGCCCGCATCTGCTCCATTCTCAAGAAAGCGCGCAAGGACAAGGTCTATCCCCGCTCTTTCAAACCGGAACTCACCCACAAACTGAACAAACCGGACGAAATGGCCCTGATCCAGAAACTAACTGATCTGCCCGAATTGCTGCAACTGATCGCCCAGCACCGCGAACCACACCGTTTGGCCACTTACTGCGAGGAACTCTGTAGCCTCTTCCACCGTTTCTACAACAAATATAAGGTGGTAAGCGCCAAGAACAAGGAACTCTCACAAGCCAGGCTGCTGCTCATAGAAACCGTGAAGAACGTTTTGGCCATCTGCCTTGACCTCATGGGCATCAGCGCCCCGGAAAAGATGTAATGTCCGAACCGCCCGTGATCCGGCCCCTGCGTGAAACTGACCTTCCCGCCATATTGGGGATCGAGAACCTGGCGTTCAGTCCGCCCTGGCCGGAAGAGGCTTTCCGTCATACCGAATTCACGCAAAGCTGGGTGATCTCCACAGATGGGGACTTGCGCGGCTACATCATCTACCACGTGGTTCCGGATGAGGCCGTGATTGTCAATTTCGCCATCGCTCCTGATTTCTGGTGCCACGGCCTGGGTTCCCTGCTACTGCAGCATTCTCTGGACATAATGCAGGAAAGCGGTATCAACGCTGTATATTTGGATGTAAGGCGTTCCAACCTTGCCGCCCTCAAGCTGTATAACAAATACGGCTTCAAACCCTTGGGCGTGAGAAAAAACTACTATTCCAAGCCGCGGGAGGACGCCTTGGTTATGGTGCGGTATAACAATGGATGAGAGAATGAGAGATTACGATTTTCTGGTACTGGGTAGCGGGATTGCTGGTCTGGTTTACGCCCTTCAGGTTTCCCGTTTAGGCAGGGTGGCTGTGGTCACCAAACGCGGTTTGTCCGACTGCAACACCAACTACGCCCAAGGCGGCATCGCAGCTGTTCTGGACGAGCAGGACACCTTTGTCAACCATTGCGAGGACACCTTCGCCGCGGGGGCCGAGCTGGGCAAAAAACAGGTGATCCGACAAATCATCACCGAAGGTCCAAAGCTGATCCAATACCTCATTGACCTGGGCACAGATTTCACCTTGCGTAACGAAAGCTACGACAACCGCCTGGAAAACCTCTCCCTCACCCTGGAAGGCGGCCATACACACCGCCGGGTGGCTTACGCGGCTGATTCCACCGGCCATCAGATCATGGAAGTTCTAATCGAACGCTGCCGCGAAAACAGCAACATAGATATCTTTGAGAACAGCATTGCCATCGACCTCATCACACAGCACCATGTGGTGCAAACTCACGGCTTCGTGCCCGGCATTTCCTGCTGGGGAGCCTATGTGATGGACGAAACCACCAACGAGGTGCACATCTTCCGCGCCCGCAAAACCATGCTGGCCACCGGTGGTGCTTCCCAGATCTACGCCCACAACACCAATCCGGCGGTTTCGACCGGCGACGGCATGGCCATGGCCCGCCTGGCTGGAGCGAGACTGGCAAACATGGAATTTGTCCAGTTTCACCCCACCGCTTTTTGGAGTCCGTGCGGCAAAACCTTCCTCATCAGCGAGGCCTTGCGCGGGGAAGGTGCTGTCCTCCGACTTCAGGACGGCACCGAATTCATGAAAAGTTACCATCCCAAGGGCAATCTGGCCCCCAGGGACATAGTGTCCCGGGCCATCGACGCTGAGATCAAGAAACGAGGCGAGAAGTATTGCTGGCTCGACGCCACCGGCATCGAGACCGAAAAACTCCACAACCATTTCCCCTACATCGATAAGCGCCTCCTGGAACAGGGGATAGATTTCACCCGCGACCCCATCCCCGTAGCCCCAGCCGCCCATTATTTCTGCGGCGGAGTGCTTTCCACCATTGATGGAATAACGGACATCCGTAACCTCTTTGCCGCCGGGGAGGTGGCCTGCACGGGGCTGCATGGCGCCAACAGGCTGGCCTCGAACTCGTTGCTGGAAGCCCTCGTGATTGGCTGGCGCGCCGGCAACCATCCCTCAAACCGGGAAACCGTGGTCTTCCCGGAACTGCCGCCCTGGAAGCAAATGGATGTGTTCAATGAAAACGAATGGGTGGTGATCTCCCACAACCGCGAAATCATCGGCACCATCATGGACGGCTATGTTGGCATCCGCCGCTCCCGGCGCCTGCTCAAATACGCCCTTTCCCGCATCGAAAACATCTACAACGAAGTGAACAATTTTTACCAGTACAATGCCGTCCGTCGCGAAGTGGTGGAAACGCGCAACCTGGCCATCATCGCCATCGCCGTGATCCGCAGCGCACTGATGCGCCGGGAAAGCCGCGGCGCCCACTTTCTGATCGACAATCCCGAGCGCGACGACGCCCATTACAAGATCGACACCATCATCTAAAGGATATCATGACAGGACTTTTCATAACCTTTGAAGGCATCGAGGGAAGCGGCAAAAGCACCCAGACGGTGCTTTTGAGCAAAAAACTCACTGAACGAGGATTGCCTGTACTGCTTACCCGCGAGCCTGGGGGCCCGCCCATCGCTGAAACCATCCGTTCTTTGCTGCTTGATCCCGAACGCCGCGAGATGCTGCCGGAAACAGAGCTTCTGCTCTACTGCGCAAGCCGCGCCCAGCACACCGGCGAATGGATACTGCCGGCTTTGAAAGAAGGCAAAACCGTCCTCTGCGACCGCTACTTCGATTCCACCTTTGCCTATCAGGGTGCCGCCCGGGCCCAAAAACTTGATTTCATCCGCCTGCTTACTGACTTCGCAACTTTCAGCACCGTGCCCCATCTCACCTTTCTCATCGACCTGCCTGTTGTCGAAGGGCTAAGCCGCATCAAGTACCGCCAGCTTGACCGCCTCGAACAGGAGGACATTTCTTTCCACGAACGGGTCCGGGACGAGTTTCTGGACCTCGCCAGGATCCATACCGACCGTTTTGTGGTGCTGGATGGCTCCCTTCCCATTGAAGAAATCCATGCCAAAATATATTCAAGAGTTTTAAGCCAGTTAGGAGAACCCATTGAACAATAAGAAACAAAAAACCGCCCTGATCACCATCGCCGCCGTGTGGGTCCTCTCCGCGGTGATGCTTTTCACCGCCACCAGCGTTTTTGCCCAAAGCCAAAACAAGGGCACCGACCTCTATTCCCAGCTTGGTCTCTTCAGCGAAGTGCTCAGCAAACTGAAGCAAAGCTACGTTACCGAGCTCAACGACGAAGAGCTGATCAAGGCCGCGATCATCGGCATGCTGGGTTCCACCGATCCCCATACGAACTACTTCACCAAAAGCGAGTATGAAGACTTCACCACCTCTACCAAAGGCTCCTTCGGCGGACTAGGCATCCAAATCGATAAAATCGGCGACTACGTTACCGTGATTTCACCCATCGAGGGCACCCCCGCCTACAAGATGGGCATCACCGCTGGTGACAAGATCATCCGCGTGGACGACAAGAACATCGTGGGCGTAACCACCGACGAGGCAATAAAATACATGCGCGGTGAAGTGGGCACGAACGTGACCATCACCATCAGCCGTCCCGGCGTGGCCAAGCCTCTGGAATTCCGCATCACCCGCGAGACCATCAAGATCAAGAGCGTGCCCTACAGCTTCAAGCTCGATAACGGCGCCGGCTATCTGCGGCTAAGCCAGTTCAATGAAAACACATCCCAGGAGCTGCGCACCGCGCTGGCCGCCCTTGAGGCTGAAGGCATAAACGGACTCATCATCGATTTGCGCTGGAATCCCGGCGGACTGCTCGACCAGGCGGTGGAAACGGTCAACGAGTTCATTGGCGCCAACAAACTGGTGGTGGAAACCAAGGGCCGCATGCCTTCAGCCAACCGCCAGTACTTTACCAGAAATGCCACCAGGACACGCGATTATCCCATCATCGTTCTGGTGAACGAGGCCTCCGCCAGCGCCTCCGAAATCTTCGCTGGCTCCCTGCAGGATTGGGACAAAGGCCTCGTGGTGGGAAAAACCACCTTCGGCAAAGGCAGCGTGCAGCAGCTGATTCCGCTCATCAACGGCAACGGCATCAAGATCACAACCGCCTACTACTATATCAAATCCGGCCGCTGCATCCACAAGAAGAGCAACGACAAGATCCTGCTGGGCAAAGAGATATCCACCTCGGACATCACCGCCGAGGAGGAACTCAACCTCAAGCAGATCTATAAAACAGTGAAGAACCGCGAAGTTTATGGCGGAGGAGGCATCACCCCCGATATCGAGATCCAGGGTGAGCCCATGACCAATCTCGCCATGGAACTCCGCCGCCACAACACCTTCTTCAATTTCGCGGTGGATTACATGGTGGAGAAAGACCACAGCATCGACCGCAACTTCGTGGTGGATGACGCCCTTATGAACCGCTTCCTGACCTACGCCTCAGCTCACGACATCAAATACACCGAAGCTGATCTGGACAGCACCCGCACCTACATCCGCACCGTGCTCAAAAGTGAACTGCTGCGCACCGTTTACGGAGACCTCGAGGCTTATAAAACCACCATCCAGCTGGACAGGCAGTTCCTGGAAGCCGTGGCTCTTCTGAACAGGTTCCGCTCCATGGACGAACTTTTCGCCCACGCCGCGGCGCAAAACAAAAACTAATGCAGGATAACGCCTCCAACCAGGTATAACCTATGGAGTTAAATAGAATGATACATACTGGAACGGCCTGGCCCAGGCTGATTGCCAGCCAGGCCCTTCCATCTTCAAGACAAACACTATTCAGAACCTTATAAGGAGATCATTATAATGAAAAACCTCCTCTTTATCTTTGTCCTTCTTGCCCTCAGTTTCGGTGCTTTCGGCCACGCCGCAACCGAGTTACAGGCCTCATACACCGCTGCCACCCAAACCCTGAAACTAAGCTTCGACCACAGTGTCAAGAACCCTCAGGACCACTTCATCCAAAGCATTGAAATCCGGCACAACGGCACCATGATCATCTCCCAGGTGGCCAGCGCGCAGGATTCAACCACCGGCGGAGAGTACATCTACAAAATCCCCAACCTGAAAAAGAATGACAAGATCGATATAACGCTCATCTGCAACAAAGGTGGCAGAAAATCAGCTTCAATGATCTTGAAATAAACAATTCCCATCCATCTCCTCATTCATAATCCCGGACGGCCTGCCCAAGGCCGTCTTTTTTTGGATCCCTTTCAAAGAGAGCCAGATATACCCGCCGCGCTGTCCTGCCAGTCAGGCCCTGAGCGCTTGAGGCCATCCCTCTCCCATGCCACTCGCCAAATACTCGCACCAAATGCGGCCATCATGCGGGAGGCGCATCCGGGACACAGGTCAGGGCCTTAACGGCCAGAGGACTCCCGACAAGGCTTTCAAAAAAACCGGGGCAGCAGTCGCCCCGGCTAAGCATCTCATTGTGGAGCAATAAGTTCAATCCATCCCGATGACGGAGCGCAACTGCCTGATCTTGGCGGCGGCGAGTTCCCTGGCCTTGGCTGAGCCGGCTTCCAGAATGGCGGTGATCTTTTCGGGCTCGGACATCAGTTCGAGGTAGCGCTCGCGCAGGGGTGTGAGGGCAACGTTCATCACTTCAAACAGTTCCTGCTTGGCATGCCCCCAGCCCATGCCTCCGGCCAGATAGCGCTGGCGCAGGCTTTCCACCTGCTCCGGGCTGGCGAAATTGCGGTACAGGGCAAAGACTGTGCAGGTTTCGGGGTCCTTGGGCTCTTCCACTCCCTGGGAATTGGTCACGATGCGCATCACCAGCTTGCGCAGTTCCTTTTCGGAAGCGAACATGGGAATGGTGTTGCCGTAGCTTTTGGACATCTTGCGCCCGTCAAGCCCCAACAGGGTTTTGCTGTGCTCGGTGGCGACGGGCTGAGGCAGGCGCAGACACTCCTGTCCATAGGTGAAATTGAAGCTCTGGGCTATATCCACGGCCATTTCCACGTGCTGGAACTGGTCATTTCCCACCGGCACCAGGTCGGTGTCGAAGAGCAGGATGTCGGCCGCCATCAGCACGGGATAGGTGAAGAGCCCCATGTTCACGCCGTCGTCGGGATCGCGTCCGCTGGCGGCATTGGCCTGGAGGATGGCTTTGTAGGCGTGGGCGCGGTTCATCAGGCCCTTGGGTGTGAAAGCCAGCAGAATGGTCAGCAGCTCAAAGGTCTGGGGCACAAGGGATTGCTTGTAGAACAGCACCTTGTCCGGATCAAGTCCCGAAGCCAGCCAGGCAGCCGCGATCTCCAGAGTCATAGCGCGAATGGCGGCGGGGTCCTTGCAGGCATTGAGGGCGTGATAGTCGGCGATGAAATAGCGCGCTTCACAACTTCGCGAAAGTTCCAGAGCCGGGCGGATGGCACCCAAGTAATTGCCTATGTGGGGGATACCGGTCGGCTTGATGCCTGTGAGGGCTACTTTCATTGTTCATTCTCCTTTGGGTAAACTGCTGCAAAAAGGTCGGTGTCCACGGTGTTGGTGACCTCTGCGCGGATTATCTGGCCAGGCTGCAGGCCGCTGCCTTCGATGTAGGTGACGCCATCCACCTCCGGCGCTTGAAACCAGGCCCGGCCGATCCAGGCGTCCCCTTCGTTTTCGCCTTCCGCTTCCTCCACCAGCATTTCCACGCTCTGGCCCACGTATCTTTCCAGAAGCTCTTCACGACGGTTCGCCTGCTGGGCCAGCAAAGCGTTCATCCTCCTCTCCGCGGTTCTGGGCGGAACCTGCCCTTCCAGCGAAAAGGCCGGGGTGCCTGCCTCACGGGAATAGCTGAACACGCCAAGGTGAAGAAAGGGAATTCCGGCCACAAACTTTTTAAGAGCCAGTGCTTCGGCCCTGGTCTCGCCGGGAAAGCCGCTCATCACGGTGGTGCGAAGCACAGCCTGGGGCAGTTCTTGCAGAATTGTACCGAAAAGCTCTTCCAGCTCCCGGCGCCCCTTTTTGCGGTTCATGGCTTTCAGGATGCGGTCTTCGCTGTGCTGGACGGGGATTTCGAAATAAGGCAGCAGCTTGGGCTGGCGTTTCCAGAGTTCCAGCCAGGCGGTCTCAAAGTGGTCCGGATGCATGTACATCACGCGGACCCAGCTATACTGCGGCAGGGCGCAGAGCTTCTCCAGCAATTCCGGCAAGGCTTTGCGTCCGTAGATGTCCAGCCCGTAATTCGCAGTGTCCTGGGCGATCACCACCAGTTCCCGCCAGCCTTCTCCAGGATCCGCTGCCAAAGCCTCCGCTTCCCGCACCAGTTCTTCGATGGGAACGCTGGCCATGCTTCCGCGGATTGAGGGAATGGCGCAGTAGCTGCAATGGTTCGAGCAGCCGTCGCTGATGCGCAGATAGCGGTGAAATCCGCCCTGGATGGCGGTTCTGGGCAGGTCGGAAACTGGCTCCAGGCGCAGCCAGCGTTCCAGCGCCGCGAAGTCCTTCAATCCGATCCAGGCGTCCACTTCGAGAAAGAGGCTTTGGAAATCCTCCAGCCCGCGGTTCATCAAACAGCCTGTCACCAGCAGCCGGTCGAACTGCCCCTCCTGTTTCAGAGAGGCCAGGTCGCTCAGCACCAGGTCCAGTTCCCGCAGCGAATCCACCAGGAAAGAGCAGGTGTTCACCAGCACCAGATCAGCCTCTTCGGGATAATCGGCGGCTTCGTAACCCGCCCTTTCCAGGATGGTGGCGAAAACCTCACTGTCCACCAGGTTTTTGGCGCAGCCCAGGCTTTCGATGAAGTATTTGCTCACGTAAGGGGATGGATGAAAAGTCCCGAACGCAGTTTGGGTTCGAACCAGGTGGATTTGGGAGGCATGATCATGCCCGCGTCGGCGATGCTCAGAAGTTCGTCCATGGAGGTGGGATACATGGCGAAAGCCACCACTTCCCTGCCGCTGTCCACGCGGCGGACCAGTTCATCGAGGCCGCGGATGCCGCCCACAAAGTCGATCCGGGTGTCCCGGCGGGGATCGCCGATGCCCAAAATGGGATGCAGCAAATTGTCCTGCAAAATGGAAACGTCCAGCGAGGCCACCGGATTGGCGGCGTCCCAGGTGCCAGCTTTGGGAACCAGGCGATACCAGCAGCGGTCCAGATACATGCCGATTTCGTGGGTCTTGCCAGGGTGGAAATTGCCCGCTTCCTTTATGGGGGTGATTTCGAATTTTTCTTCCACCAGCTTCAGGAACTCCTCTTTGGAATGGCCGTTCAGGTCTTTCACCACGCGGTTGTAATCAAATATCTTAAGCTGGTTGTCTGGGAAAATCACGGTCATGAAGAAATTGAACTCTTCTTCTCCGGTGTAATCCGGATATTTTTCCCGGCGCAGAAGGCCCACCTTGGCCGCGCTGGCGGTGCGGTGATGCCCGTCAGCCACATAGAGGCAATCCATTTTGGCAAAAGCGTCTTGGATGGCGGCGATGTCAGCAGGCTCATCCACCAGCCAGAGCGAATGGCCGATGCCATCGTCGGAAACGAAGTCGTAAACAGGGTCTTTGGCCTGTTTAACTTTCTCCACCACAGTGTCGATGGCATCCTGGTGACGGTAGGTGAAAAAGACCGGTGAAGGGTGGGCATCGCAGGTGTCAACGTGGCGGATGCGGTCCGCTTCTTTGTCGGCGCGGGTAAATTCGTGCTTCTTGATCTTGCCGTCCATGTATTCATCAACCGAGGCGAGGCCCACCAGGCCGTTCTGCTCGCGGCCGTCCATGGTTTGGCGGTAAATGTAGAAATAAGGCTTGGGATCCTGCATCATGTAGCCCTGGCGGCTGTAGTTGTCCAGGTTCTCCTTCGCTTTGGCGTAAACCGCGGGATCGTAAAGATCGGTGCCGACCGGCAGGTCAACCTCCGGCTTCTCCACGTGGATATAGCTGAGCGGGTGTTTCTTAACCTCGATCCGGGCTTCGTCCGAATCCATCACATCATAGGGCAGCGAAGCTATGTCCGCCGCGTATTTGGGTACCGGACGCAGGGCCCGGAAGGGTTTGAATACTGCCATGAGGCACTCCTATCTTATTTTTATATTAATGATAATAGTGGGAAAGGACCTTGATCATGTCCAGATGGTCGTTCACGCCAGCGGTTTCGCGGATCGAGTGCATGGCCCAGAGCGGGTTGCCGACGTCCACGGTGCTGATCCCCAGTTTCGCCGCGAGCATCGAGCCCACGGTGCTGCCGCAGAGCAGGTCGCTGTGCATCATGAACTTCTGGCAGTTCACGCCCGCGGCTTTGGCGTTCTGCGCGAAGACCGTGCTGCTGGCAACGGTGGTGGTGTATTTATGGCCAGCATTCCATTTGATCGCGGGCCCGCCGTTCATCGCCGGCGAGGTTTTGGGGTCATATTTCTCCGGATAGCCGGGATGGTAGGCATGGGCCATGTCCGCGCTCACCAGGAAAGAGCGGTCGAGCGAGATCAAATACTCCTCGCGGTCCAGGCCCCGGGCCAGGGCGATGCGTTCCAGCGTGTTGGCCAAAAGGGATGAATCCGCGCCCTGAAGGGTGGTGGAGCCGATCTCCTCGTGGTCGAAGAGGGCTGCCACACAGGTGAGGCGAGGTTTTTCTGTGCCGCGGATGGCGCTGAGGATGGCGTGGCTCATGCCCAGGTTGTCCAGCCGGCCGCTGAAGATCAGGCTGTTGTCCAGGCCGCCGGTTTCCGCTTTGGCGCGGTCGTAAAGGAAAAGCTCCATGTCCAGGATAAGCTCCGGATCGATACCGATGGCGGCGGCCACTGCTTCTTTAAGAGGATCGGCGCTGGTGGAAGTGGAGCTGAGGATGGCCTGCAAATGGGTCTGCGGATTGTATTTAAAACCTTTGTTCACCTCACGGTTAAGGTGGATGGCGGCGTTGGGGATAACGGCGGCCGTGGTTTTCAGGTCCACCGTTTTCAGGCCGGTCGTTCCGTCATCCAGCTTCAACGCCACCTGTCCGGCGATGCCCAGATCGCGGTCTGTCCAGGTGCTGAGGATGGGGCCGCCGTAAACCTCAACGGCCACGCGGGTCACGCCGTTTTCGGTTCTCACGCTTTCCGGCTTGAGCTTGAGGCCGGGGCTGTCGATGTGGGAAGCGGCGATATGGTATCCCGCGGCGGTGAGCGGCTCAGAGCCCACCACGAAGGCTATCACGCTGGTGGCGCGGACAATATAGCGTTTGTCGCCGGGTTCGAGATTCCACCTGTCCCGTTCATAAAGGGCTTGGAATCCGCTGGCCTCAAGGCGTTTGCGGACCTCGGCGGAGGCTTGCGCGGCGCTGGGTGAGCCGTCCAGAAAGTCGAGCAGGTCTTTGATGTGTTCATGCATGTGAGCGTACCTCGGTTTTTAAGCGGTTGGGACCTACTTTTCCCGGGGCCGCTTTTATGTCAAAGGGTATAAATGCCTCAGCGGTAGAGATAGCGTTTGATCTTTTGCGTGGGCGTTTTTTGGAAAGCCTCGTTCATGATGTGGAATTTCACGATGCGGCTAAAATCTGCCAGGGTCTTGTTCACCGCCTGGCGGTTATCCTCCATGATCTGGGGCAGTTTGGATTCCGGAACCTTGTCCTGGTCCAGGGTGACAAGGTCTGGATAAACCAGGGCATGCAGCTGGCGGTCGCGTTCCACCACCAAGGATTCCAAAACGTAGGGCAGGTTGTTGAGCTTTTGTTCCACCAGCTCGGGATAGATGTTCTCGCCGCTGGGGCCGAGGATCATGTTTTTACTGCGGCCACGCAGGTAGATGAATCCGTCCTTGTCCAGGGTACCGATGTCTCCGGTGTAGAGCCAGCCTCCGCGCAGGCTTTCGGCGGTGGCCTCGGAATTGTTGTAATAACCGGAAAAGAGGTTGTCGCCGTTCAGCAGCACCTCGCCGGGAATGTTGGCGGGATCGCGTGAATCGATGCGGCAGAGCAGCGAATCCACTATTTTGCCGCTGGATTCAAAGCGGTGTTTGTCCCAGTTAGAATAGCTGATCAGCGGCCCGCATTCCGTCATGCCATAGCCGATGGTGAAAGGAAAGCGGATCTTCATCATGAACTCCTCCACCTCCGCGTTCATCGGAGCCCCGCCGGTGATAAGCTCCCTGATGTTGCCTCCGAAGGCGGCCATCAGCTTGTCCCTGATCTTTTTATAGATAACCTTGTTCAGCAGCGGCACTTTCATCATCACCTTCATCTTGGGATCCTCGATCACCGGCTGCAGCTGCTTTTTGTAGATTTTTTCTATCAGCAGGGGCACCACCAGCACCACTTCCGGCTTCAGGTCCTGCAGCGCGCTCAGCAGCAGCTTAGGCGCGGGAATCTTGTCCAGGAAGTTGATATGGTTGCCCCGCGTGAAGGGATAGAGCAGGTCGAAAGCGCCGGCGAAGGAATGGGCCAAAGGCAGAAAGGCCAGCACCTTGGCCCCAACGGTGAAGGTGAGGTTCACGCGGGCATAGATAAGATTTGCCAGCAGCGAACGGTGCGAGAGCATCACACCCTTCGAAAAGCCCGTGGTGCCGGAGGTATAGATTATTGAGGCGATGTCCTCGTTGTCGCAAACATCCGGAAAATGCAGCTGTTCCTTGCCCAGATTCAGCAGTTCGGGACTGTTCCGCAGCGGCTTAACCAGTTCCGCGCGCTTGTCTGAACGGCTATAAAGCAGCCGGAAATCCTCCAGGCAGAAGATGTATTTCACCCGGCGGAAATGGTCTTCCTCGATGCTGTCAAATTTGTCCTTGGAGATGAAGAGGATCTCGGAATCCGAATGGTTCACGATGTGGGCGGTGTCTTCCGGCGAAAAGTTGGCAAGGATTGGCACGACGGTGCCGCCGTATGAAACCGTGGAAAACCAGACCAAGGCCCAGTTTGTGCAGTTCTTTCCGGCCAGGGCGACCTTCGCACCTTTCTGCAGACCGCATTCCTTATAGAGGCCGTGCAGCCAGACGATCCACCGTGCCGCCTCGCCGTAGGTGACGGCGTGCCCGGGATAATCAGTGAAGGCTGGAAGGTCCCAGTAACTCTTGATGGAATCCAACAGATACGGTATCAGTTTTTCTGTTATCATAAGCTTCTCCAGACACTAAATTTGAAAAGCCTAATATGTATGAAGCGGCTTTCGCTGTCAAGACTTTTTATGGTTTCTCACATTTCCATGTTTTTAGGCAGGTAAAGAGTCTTGCCTGTAAAGGGGAGGGACTCAAGTTCATTTATGGAATACAAGCTTGATCTCCACTCAGCCTGGCGCACAGCTTTCCCTGAAGTCCAGCTTTACCTGGAGTCCAGCGAGCTCGCGAGCTTGGACTACAGGATATTCTGTAGTGATTATTCCTTACGTTATCGGCTGGTTCTCTGATCGGTGTGTTGCTGCCGCTGATGCTGGCGGAACCTGGCGTACAGCTTCCCCTGGCGTACAGCGAACGTAGTGAGCATGGACGACAGGAAATATTTGGAAATCA